>ERZ778516.516-NODE-516-length-32148-cov-12.518400_pt1 | contig 32148 bp, 31 predicted proteins | sample MGYA00510342_ERZ778516 | MGnify/ENA primary metagenome ERZ778516 (study PRJEB29527, sample SAMN07138961) | mouse gut metagenome | material: feces | host: mouse | place: China:Nanjing | collected 2016-01-25 ... | reverse complement strand
TTTCGAATGATGCAGCCAGGCAGCAACCTACCGGGTCTCCAGATTCGGCCATACCCACTCGATCATCTCATCCGTATACCGGCTGTCCACAAACTGTTCAATCCGGTTTTCTGCCGGTATTCCTTCTTTACGTTCCACATAGCGGATCATGGCCATCGCAGAAATCAGAATATCACAAAGCATCAGCGCCACACACACCCAGGTCAGTATCTTTCCTGTCACAGGCGGAATTTTCTCAATCCACCTGCTGATGGGCGGATAGCAGATCTTCACCCACACAAGCGCCAGAATTCCCCAGAAAATACAGAAAAGAAGATTTGTCCTTCCGCCGATATTGAACGGCATATCACTGTAATCCCAGAAAACAGTCCCAAAGAAGACCTCCGTAAAAACACTGCACAGATATTCATAAGTACCTCCCAGGAAAAATCCGCCCAGGAAAATATAACGGTCCTCCTTATCGGAAAGACCATGAAGCAGCACTGTCAAAAGCGCCGCTCCCACGCCCCATACAATGCTGAAGGTCCCGTAAAGAACGCTGGACCGGCTCATCCAGATGTCCGCAGTCAGTTTTACATAAACAGTCTCAATCAGGTCTCCGCCCAGAGCGCTGATGAAAAATATCCATATGATTTTATCCAGGCAGAGTCCTCTGGCAAATACATATCGAATCTGTTCTTCTTCATCCGCCGGCTTCAGATCCGGATAGGCTTTTGTCAGACGCTGCCAGACGCGTGCGGCAATCCAGCCCCCGATCGTCCGCTTTTTCTCCTGAAGTTCATCCGACAGATTCTGCATTCCATACCGAAGCGGACGTTTTCTCATGGTATAGACCATCACCAGAAGGTCTGCTGCCAGAAGCGCCAGCGTCACAAGAACCAGCATCTTCATCAGAAATTCCGGCAGCATCTGGCAGCATATGTACAGGACCGGCTGGACCAGCAGCAGAACAGCCAGTGCTGCCGCACTCATGATCAGAGTATAGAGGATCCCCAGCTTTCGGCCGGCATAGATGGAATGCGCTTCATTTTTCCAGAGCCTCTTTCCGGTAACCCGGACCGACATCTCATCTGCCAGCTGGGCTCCGGCAGAGACGATCACCACAAACGCAACAAACTGAAGCACACAGGCACCTTCCAGAGACGGTATTACCAGAATCAGAAGATCCATGGATATACCATAAGACAGGCTCAGCGGCATATTGAAAAAACCACGGTTACAGAATCTTCCCGTACGCACCGCCATATATACCACTTCCATGCACCATCCAAGAAATGCATGGCAAATCATAAAAAACAAAAGCTCATACACGCTGTATTCCATTTCCCTGCCTCCTCATTTCTGCAATCCGACTTCCGTATCTGAAACAGGTTCCAGACCGGCAATGCTTCACCTGCCCGGATACATTTCTCTCAGATATGCTTTCACTTCTTTATCCGGAATTCGGGACTCCCGGATCTTCTGCACTGCCTTTTTTCTGGTAAAAGCATCCAGATGAAGTTCCCGAAGTCCCCGTAAGGTCCGTACAGGATAAGTCACAAACAGTTCTGCAAGCAGCCAGGCCGCAGCCATCTGTGCATAATATCCTTCTGTAAATTCCCGGTCCAGCGCCTGCAGGATCGGTTCCAGATAGCCTCCCGTTTCCTCCTGCCCCTGCAGGTCTGCCATCGTGACCGATCTTTTCCGGGTGATTTTCTTCTTGTCTTCTCCCAGCTTTACAAAATGGTTCAGCAGCATGATCAGCCCCACCCGGCATGGAAATTCCTCTCCCGACTTCAGATACGGCTGCAGAAAATCCCAGGTCTTTTCCGGATATTTTTCCACCAGCTTCAGACCGCTGCACACACTGTCGCAGACCGACCAGTTCTGCACCCGCGGAATAAAATCCTTCAGACAGGCAAACAGTTCCTCAATATCCCGACAGGCATATCCCAGTATCATTCCCCGCAGCATGGTTTCTTCAAAATAAAGATCTTCTTCATAAGAAAGCTCCTGTCTCCAGTCGCCCTTTGACAGTTCCTTCGCATAATCCCTGAGCGCCGGAAGCCGGACCCCCAGCATGGTTCCTCTTCCGGAAGCAGGAATGAGCGATGCAGAAAACTTCACATAGTCTGCATCGCTCATTTTATTCAATCTGTCCCTGATTTCTTTTCTCATCTGTACCCCTCATATGATATAATATCTTTTCATTGCCGAAAATGCCGGACGCCATACCCGGCACCCGGCATTTTCGGCATCTGTTTGCAAAACCTGTCACAGATCAGTATACAGACAGTTCCGGCATTATTCAAGATTTAATTTTTTCGACAGGATCCGTTCGGTGATCACATGGAATATGATGATCTCTATCACCGACACCAGCATCATATACAGAAGATACAGGCTGCTCATTGCTTCCATCATGCCGTAAGAAGTCATATAATAGAACTGGCGCGGCACCACGCTGCTCAGAATCGCCGACATAATATTATTCAGAATGGACATAATGATCGAGATTCCTATATAGGAAACACAGGAGCCCACCACCTTGTGCGTTGCGAACAGATGTCCCAGCGACATGGCGGCATATACATGATAGATGCGGCCTGTGGTCCCCAGAATCAGCACAAGGATAAGCAGCAGCATATTGATCCAGAATACCGGCCCGACCTCTATGACACTGTTCAGAAGATTTTTCCACACATACGCAAAAGCGTAGACGATGTTGCTGGTGGAAAAGACTGCCAGAATCACGCCGGAAAAGACTCCCACCACAATACTGACGCAGGCCACCAGTGTCGCTGTCAGCGCTTTGGATACAATCAGCTCCCACACCTTCACCGGAAGCGTGAACATCAGATAGCCTTCTTCTTTCAGAAGCCCGTTCCAGAATCTCTGGATCACAAACATAATCGTCATGATCAGAAGCCCCACAAGCGCCGCCGCAAACAGCAGTCCCGTGATGATCATCAGGATACTGCTGCCGGCATTTATCATCCCGCTCAGCAGCGGATTATCCGTCCATTCAATGGCGCTGCGTATGGAAACGCTTAACAGCAGCGAAATGACAGGAGCCAGGATCCACATGGGAATAAATGCTCTGGACATGGATTTCATATCGTATTTCATCAGTTTCCCAAGCATTACCATTCACCTCCCCCAAACGGTACTGTCCGAAACATATCCCGAAACAGTTCATCTACCGATTTTCCTTCTTTTTCCCGAATATCGTCCACCAGCGCCTGACGGATGATCTGACCGTTCTGGATAAACAGCACCTCATCCAGCACCCGTTCCACGTCCGAGATCAGGTGCGTGGAAATCAGCACCGTTCCCTCCGGATTATAGTTATTCAGAATCGTTGACAGGATATAATCCCTCGCCGCCGGATCCACGCCGGCAATGGGTTCATCCAGAAGATACAGCTTTGCCCTGCGGCTCATGACCAGGATCAGCTGCACCTTTTCTTTCGTCCCTTTGGAAAGCGTCTTCATCCGAAGCTTTTCATCAATCTGCAGCGCCCTGCACATATGGTCCGCCTTCTCCCGGTCAAAATCCATATAAAAATCCTCAAACAGATCAAACAGGTCACTGACCTTCATCCATCCTGCAAAATACGGCTTATCCGGCAGATAGCTGATGATCGACTTCGTATAGACGCCCGGCTCTGACCCGTCCACCAGAACCATACCGTTATCTGCCGTCAGAAGCCCGTTCAGTATCTTGATCAGCGTCGTCTTCCCGGAACCGTTCGGACCCAGAAGCCCCACAATCTTGCCGCTCTCCAGCTGCAGGTTCAGCCCGTGCAGCGCCGGTCTGCTGCCGTAGCTCTTCCACACATCCTGGCATTGAATCAACATTCCACCCATCTATCCATCTCTCCTTTTTAACAGCTCCTGAGCCTGCTCCTTTGTGTAACCAAGCTCTGCAGCAGAATCATAAAACTGTCTGATAATATTTTCCGCCAGCGTTCCTCTCAGGCCTTCCAGTATGGCTCTGTCTTCCGTCACCGTTCTCCCCATGGTACGGTTCGTCACTGTCAGCCCGTCATGATCCAGAGCTGCCAGCGCCCGCTGCATCGTATTGGGGTTCACTCCCGCTTCCGCTGCCAGTTCTCTTACACTCGGCAGCTTCTCCCCCACACGATACCAGCCTGACAGAATCTTCCTTGTCAGCTGTTCCTGCAGCTGTATCCAGATCGGTCGACTGTCATCCAGTTTCCATTCCATCTGCTCACTCCTTTCGCCTGATTGTGTTGTTGTATTATTTATTTAATACAACAATATACCTCTCCGTCCGTTTTGTCAACCTGTTTTCCGTAAATTTTTACAAAAAACAGGAAAACTGCCGCAGAACATGCTTCTTTCCGCTTTTGCACCCGATGCCCACCGGAAATGGACCCGGACACAAAGACCGAATGAAACACATTCTGCGGCAGCCGTCTGCCGGTTATCCTTACCGTTCATCCTGCAGCCTGTCAAATTCTGCCATGCATTCATCCACCGATGCACCCTGCAGCAGCTCTCTTACAATCAGGCAGGTATTTCCCCACTGCTCCAGCTCCATACCGGCATTCGATCCCAGTACATAGACCCCCTCATTAAACCGGTCCCGAAGCGGTTTCAGAGCCTCCACACAGTCCACCTCCACGTTTCTGGACGGAGAAATCACCTGATTGGTTCCGGAATATAATTCGAGCGCTTCATCAGAAGTGATGATATCCAGTACATTCATGGCATCTTCCAGATGCTCTGCCCCGGCTGCAATCCCGTATCCGGTCATGGATACCACCGGCATCTGGCCATATGCACTGGGAAATCCGATCACCTGCATGTGAAAATCCGGATTCCCATAAGCCGTCGATGAATTCGCTGCGCCCCAGTACGCCATGACAATGGGCGTCTTCTGCGCCAGAAAATCAGGGCCTTCCCCTTCAATCGCCTCATAGGTATACGCCGCTTCTGCATCAATATACCCCAGATCCATCATTTTCTTCAGATATTCAAAGCCCGGACGCATATAGTCGCTGTATCTGGCTTCATTATTATTAAGCGCCTCAATCTCGGCCTCTGTATTTCCTCCGTTATATAAGTCGGCATAAGCCTGCGCAAGGACAAAAGTCTCCAGCCACCAGCGGTTTGCCCCTATGGGTGTCTCTATGCCGTTCTCTTTAAATACCCGGCAGCACTCCAGCAGCTCCTCCGGCTTCTCCGGAAGCGCAAGCCCGTACCGGTCAAACATATCCTTGTTGACAAACAGTCCGTAGACCACGATCTCCTGAGGAATCGCAACCAGCTTTCCGCCGATCGTATTGGCAGTCTTTACCACCTCTCTTAAATTTTCCGCGCTTTTCAGGCCGGACAGATCCGCCAGCTTTCCTTCCACTCCCAGCGTTTTGATGGTATCCGGATTCAGCAGATACAGATCATCCATGGCATTTCTCGCGCGGTCCAGCGCCACATCATCATAGGTTTTCTCCTGATAATTTTCCGCTGTGTAGGTTCTGTATTCCACCTCCAGCCCCAGTTTTTCCTCTGCCTGCATGATCGTCAGGTCAGCCGCACTTCTTGCTGTATTCTTCGCATTTGGTTTGGATTTCTCCATGGAGCCGAACAAATAGACCGTCTTCTGTTCCGTTTCGCGGTCATCGGCCAGATTCACCGCATTCGGCTTCTTCTGCCCGCAGGCTGTCACTGCACACATCAGGACTCCCAGCATAAATACGGCTGCTCTTCTTACACTTTTTTTCATAACTCCCCCTGTAACCTTTCCTTCAACAGTCGATTCAGTGTTTCCTTAAGTACATCCATGTCAATCGGCTTTGCAACATGTGCATCCATTCCCGCATTCATGGCGTCCTGCACGTCTTCGGCAAAGGCATTGGCGGTCATGGCGACAATCGGTATGCTTTTGGCTTCTTCATGGCCCGAGCCGCGTATCTTCTTTGTCGCTTCATAGCCGTTCAGAACCGGCATCTGTACATCCATCAGAACCGCATCAAAGCTCCCCGGCGCCGATCCGATAAAGCAGTCTGCCGCAAGCTGTCCATTCACCTTAATCTCACAGGATGCCCCTTCCAGTTCCAGAAGTTCCAGAAGAATCTCTCCATTGATCTCATTGTCCTCTGCCACGAGAAAATGCCGCCCCTCCAGGCTGTTCGGTTTCATCCCGTCCGCCCCGTCGGGCACCGCATCCGAAGCTTCTTCCCGTACTGCCTTCTCCGGCTCTGCAATCTGAAACTCCAGCGTCACGGTAAAAAGGCTTCCATGATTCAGCTCGCTGGACACTTCAATAGTCCCGTTCATGAGTTCCACAATGTTTTTCGTGATCGTCATGCCGAGACCTGTGCCCTGAACCTTGTTGGTCGTACTGTTCTCCGCTCTGGTAAACGCATCAAAGATGACCTTCAGATATTCCGGCGTCATGCCGTATCCGTTGTCTTCCACCTCGATCCGGATACGCTCATACTGCTCGCGGCACGGTTCCAGACCGGTTATGCGAAACTGTATCGTTCCCCCTTCCTGTGTATATTTGACTGCATTGGAAAGCAGATTGATCAGGATCTGATTCAGCCTGGTTTCATCTCCGATCAGCCGTTCATGCCGGATCCCCGATACAGCAATGTCAAAATGCTGCCCTCTGTCTTTGGCCGCCGGACGTATGATCGCATCCACCGAATCCACCACCTGCCGAAGATCGAATTCACCGATGGTGAGCGCCATTTTCCCGCTCTCGATCTTGGACACATCCAGAACATCATTGATCAGGCTCAGCAGATGCCGGCCGGATACCATGATCTTTTTCGTATATTCTCTGACCTTTTCCGAATTTTCCGTGTTTTTCTCCATCAGTGCCGCAAATCCCAGAATGGCATTCATGGGAGTCCGGATATCATGAGACATATTTGACAGAAAGACGGTCTTGGAACTGTTCGCAATCTGTGCCTCCTCAAGCGCCTTTGACAGCTGCTGGTTGTGCAGCTCCCGTTCCCTGGCACGCTCCTTCTGCACCTTCTTCTTCTGTGTCTCATTCATATAAAACATGACGCAGCAGAGGAAAAAGGTACCGAGCATGACGGATACGACGATCAGAATATTCTGATTTACCGCGCTTCCTTCCCGCTGTATGGCCTCCACCGGCACATAGCCGATCAGATAGGCCACTCCGTCGCCGACCGGCCACATATAGATCAGAGCATCCTTCCCCTGTACCCTGTGATAGAACATGACATCGGCTCCGTCCTCTATATGGTCCATGATCATGGAAAGGATATCCGTCTCCACGATCTGATTTGCCCGGCAGAAGTCTTCCAGATTCAGATGCCCCGCATCCCGTTCCCCCATTCCTTTGGGTTTCAGTACAAACCTCTGGCTTTCCACATCCATGATATAAAGGGTGGCATTGGTATTGTAAAAATTATCCGGCAGCACTTCATCGAAAAAGTCATACATATATTCCACATAAAGCTCCGCAGATGTGCCGTCTTCTTTTCTGACCGGACATTTCATGGTATAGGCCCATGTCCCCATATGGTTCAGATAGGAGCGGGAGATCGAAAGCCCCCCTATCGTCTTTTCGCCGGAAAAATCCAGTTCTTCCACCCAGAACGGCTCTTCTGTACTGGATATTCCGTCAGACGCCCCTTCCTCCAGAAGCGCGATTCTGGCCATGGTACTGTTCCCTTCCCAGCCGCGGACATATTCCTCCGGGGCTTCGAGCGCAGACAGTTCTTCTGCCATCAGTTCCTGATGCTCCGCCTCCATCCGAAATATCGTCTCTATGGTTCCCTGGATCAGATCCAGACTCTCACCCAGATTCGAAATGGCAGAAGCCGACATTTCTGTTGTGATCCTTCTGGACACAGAAAATACCACAATGCCAAGAACACAGAATAATCCTATCACCAAAGCGCTCATAAGGCTCCCGCTGTCGAGCCCTTTTCTTCTCTTACTCTTCACGATCTCACCCTGTACCTGTTGATTTCCGAATTACTTTGCTCCTGTCTTTATTATAATCACAAGTACCCGTATCAGCAATCCGTTTTTCAGAAAAACTTTATAATATCTTCCTCTTACAGAAAAGACCCGATCTGATAGACCAGAAATGCACCGGTCCATGCAGTCACCAGCTGAAATACCGCCATGGCGCCTGTCCATTTCCAGCTTCCGGTTTCTCTTCTGATGGTTGCCACTGCCGCCATGCACGGCACATAGAGCAGGCAGAATACCATCAGCGCATACGCATTCACGGCTCCAAATCCCATGCTGCCAAGCAGGGCGGACAGGTTCTGCATGCCTGCTTCTGTTGTCACGTTCCCGATGCCAAACAGCACGGAACAGCTGGACACCACCACCTCTTTGGCAGCAATCCCGGAGATCAGCGCCAGAATAATCTGCCAGTATCCAAGACCGACAGGAGCAAAAACCGGCACCAGAAGCCTGCCGATGGCAGCACCGAAGCTCTGCTCCATATCTTCCGTAAATCCATGCGGACCGAAATTCATCACCAGCCACATGAAAACAGATGCCAGGAAAATGGTCGTTCCCGCTTTGGACAGATAGTCTTTCACCTTCTCCGAGACATATACATAGATTGTATGTGCATTGGGCGTTTTATACTCCGGAAGTTCGATGAGCAGCAGGTTGCTCTCTTTCTGCCGGTCCAGCAGCTTCAGCACAAAGGCTGCCCCAATCGCTGTCACAAGACCGAGTACATACATGGAAAAGGCTGCCATCATCGCCCGGTCTCCAAAAAACAGTTCCGAAAACATGACATAGATCGGCAGTCTTGCACTGCAGGACATAAACGGCGTGATCAGGATCGTTTTCATCCGGTCCCGCCGGCTCTCCAGCACCCTGGATGCCATGACTGCGGGCACCGTACACCCAAACCCCAGAAGCATGGGGAGAAATGCCCTTCCGGACAGCCCAATCCTGCCCATGATGCCGTCCATCACATAAGCGACCCTTGCCATATATCCGCTGTCTTCCAGGAAAGCCAGCGCCAGAAACAGGATAAAGATATTGGGCAGAAAGGTCAGAATGCCGCCCACGCCGGCGATAATGCCCTCCGTGATCAGAGAGATCAGCACCTCTGCCGTACCCATGGCCAGAAGCCCGCCGGCAGCCGCATCGGTCAGCCATTCCAGCGCCACTTCAAAGTATCCCTTCAGCCAGTCTCCCACAGTAAAGGTCAGAAAGAACACGCCTGCCATGATCAGCAGAAACACCGGAAGCCCCAGAACCGGATGCGTCAGAATCCGGTCGGTCCGGTCGGTGGACTCCGCTTTCCTTGTCCGGTTGGCCACACATTCGGCAATCACCTCTTCAATAAATCCAAATTTCTGATTGATGATTTCTTTTTCATAGTCCTGATCCAGTATATCTGATAAATCCACCGGATACTTTTCCCTTAATTCCTGATCATTTTCCAGAAACTTGATGGCGTGCCATCTGAGATTCTCTATCTTTGGATATGCCTTTTTCAGACGTTCTGCTATCTCGTCAATCTTGTCCTCCATCTCATCTGTATACACCATGGCATAGTACTTGTGATGTTCCCCTGCATCCTTGTGGCTGCTGCTCTTCGGATCATGGTGATGGATGATTTTCTCTCCCTGCGCTTTGTCCTGATGATGCGCTACCGTATGGATCAGAATCTCCAGTCCGGTCTTACGCCTGGCAGACACCGGAACGCAGGGAATCCCCAGCATCTCCGGCAGACGGTGAAGATCAATCTCCATCCCCCGCTCCTGTACGATGTCCATCATATTCAGCGCCAGCACCACCGGCTTTCCAAGCTCCATCAGCTGCAGGGTCAGATACAGATTCCGCTCCAGCGCCGAAGCATCCGCCACATCCACAATTACATCCACATCGTCGCTCAGAATATACTGTCTTGTAACCGTCTCTTCCATTGTATAGGAAGTCAGGCTGTATGTCCCCGGCAGGTCCACAAGCCGGTATGTCTCGTCATGAAGCCTCATGGCGCCTTCCTTCTTTTCCACGGTTACGCCCGGCCAGTTCGCCACCTTCAGATTTGCTCCCGTATAGGCATTAAACAGCGTCGTTTTTCCACAGTTCGGATTCCCCACAAACCCGATGGTCAGTTCTTTTGTATTCATACCGCTTCCACCTCGACATGCTCTGTAATGCTCTGTCCCACTGCAAAACGGGTCCCCCGAATCTTAATGATCATTGCCCCCTTTTTCTTCCGGTTCACCACGGTAACTTTCGTGCCCTCCAGCATCCCGAGCACCTCCAGCCGCCTCTCCGTCTGCACCGGAAGTTCCATATGCACGACCCGCAGCGTACTGCCTTTTTGTCCTTCGTATAATTTCATAACTATTCTCCAGCTTTCCCAACATAATATAATGCAATTGATAATAATTATCAATTGCATTATATAAGATACCATCCGCTTTGACAACCCCATAACGGCCGGATTTCATCTGGCAGTTTTGACCACCCTGCTGTTCCGATATCTGCCTGCACCAGGCGTCCGGCTCTGCAGCATAAGCGGTCATATGACCATGGCTGTTTTGCTGCCCCGGGCTACTCGGACGACACCACCGGTGTGATCGTTATGTTCGCCGCCTCAATTCCCGTCTTGCGCTTTACGATATCCTCGATCTGCGCCCTTTGGGAATCACTGACCTGCGTGCTGCTGACTACCACATCCGCACAGGAATCATTGATGCTCACCACTACCTCATCAAAGCCCTGCGCCACCAGAAGCGTCTCCGCTGCCAGCTCCTTCTCGGCGACATCTGTCATCTGTACCATTTCATCAATGGCACTCTGTTTCTGATCGTCTGTTATGTTCGTACTGTTGATAAGTTCCATCAGCATCTCTTTATTCCGCGATCTGGTCTGTTCCCTGGTCACTTTTGCCTCAGACACCAGCCCCACGCCCATCGTACTGCTGGCGAGGACCGCTTCTCCCACATTTTCCTCCGCCAGATCCACGTCTCCATCCAGGCTCTCAATGTCTGCATATTCATCTTCGCCCGTTTCCGCATAAAGGTCCTCTGCCGAGATGTCTTCTGCCAGGCTTGCGTCTTCCACGTCTTCGACCGCTGTGCTGTTCGCATTTAACAGCGATTCGTCCAGTCTGGTTCCTGAATAGTTCAGATACCCGGCGACTGCGATCATGGCGGCAAGCGCTGTGATGATCATCTGGTTTTTCTTAAAGACAGGTTTTTTCAACTGTTTTAACTGTTTCACTTTGTTTCCTCCATTTTCATTATTTTAATTTTATGTGCGTCTACCCCAAATAATGCCTGTGCGGCCTCCAGAATCTCCTGACGAATATGACTGTTTCCTCCGCCCTCGGCAATCACCAGCACGCCGTCCACCTTCGGATTGGTCTCAGAAGTTACATAAGGCGCTCTTTCACTGCTGCCGCGCTCCTCATAGACCGTCTCCTCCCGGGATTCTTCCGAACCGGAACTTCTGTCCTTTTCCACAATCTTCTCTCCGGTTCCCTGAAAAGTCAGCATCACGCGCACCTGTCCGACCCCCTCCACATTTCCCAGAAGCTCCTCCAGCCTCTGTTCCATCCGGCTCTCATAATCCGCTTCCCACTGTTCTGTCTCTGCCGCCGCATCCATAACCTGTACTTCTTCCGGTTCCCTATTGTCCTCCACCGGGACGGAGATGACCGCCAGCAGCAGCCCCACAAGGATCAGGATCAGCAGCTGATCCTTCCTGGGCGGCCAGTATTTTTTCTTGATTTTCACCCATCTTTCATTCATCGAAGCTGCTCCACCTCCTGTTCCAGCTCCTGCACCAGCGCCGCCGCATCCATCTGCTCCGTCAGCCGGAGTATTCCAAATACCGGATGCAGCAGAAGCAGCACCAGCAGAAGCCCCAGATAAAATTTCACATACCGCTCATATATTTTCCCCGGAAGAAGATTCAGCGCCATCTGCTCCAGCAGATAGAAAACCGCCACATATCTCACCATATTCAGTATTTCCTGCATATTGTCCTCCTGTCACGGACCTGTCAGTGCAGTCGCCAGAGCAATCGTCAGAAGGAACAGGACCAGCATGGTAAATACCGTCTTGAACAGAAGCCTTACTCCATTCCCCATACCGCTCAGGCAGTCCGTAATCCGTTCGTCTGACACCGGCTGAAGAACCGCCGCCAGCACATAATAAGCCGCCATGATAATCGCCAGTTTCGTCAACGGGATCAGGCAGAGCACGATCAGCACCACCAGCGCTGCCGCACCGATCCCGTTTTTGATCAGCATGGCGGATCCCAGAAGCACATCGGTTACAGAGCTGCTGATATCTCCCACGCCCGGCACCATCTCCAGACCCTGGCTGACGGCCGTATTGCGGGCTGCATCTGCCGCAGGCGATATGAGTCCCTGGATCATGTGAAACCCCATCACGGCCGCCAGCACCGCCTTCAGGCTCCATTCCACCAGAAGCTCTGCCAGTTCTGAAAAGCGCGTCAGCCGTTCCTCTTTCGACAGATGATTGGCAAGCACCAGAAGAATGTAGACTTCGGTACACGGCAGCACAAAGACTTCTGTAAACCAGCGCATGACAGCGATCAGAAGCAGAATAAATTCATAATAGATACCGGCGGACACGGTGCAGGCGGAAAACGTCATGGCGAGAAAACAGGCAGGCGCCAGCACCGTCATAAAATCCCGCATATGTTCCATCACTTCCCCGGCAATCCCCATGCTGTTCTGAAAGGAAACAATCAGAAGGAGGAACAGAATCATGTAGATCATGCAGAAACTGATGTGCGATACGCTCCGGTTCTGAAATACATCCGCAAAGTGGAGCAGCACCGCCGCCGCAAGGGCCAGGATCAGGATATGGAGCCAAAGCTGCTTCTGAGCCAGAAGCTCCTTTAAAAATACATCCTGCAGGAAACCTGCCAGCGTTTCGAGCGACAGAAAGCTTTCCCCTTTCATCCCCTGTTCTGCCATCTTCCGGAAATCTATCCCGGTTCCCAGAATCTCATCCAGTACCTGCTGAATCTCCCCAAAATCGATCTCTTCCATCCATCATCCTCCCAGGAAAGTCTGTATGGTATCCAGAAGCGCAGTCAGTACCGGGATACTGACCGCCAGCACGGACAGTTTGCCGAAGATCTGTATCTGTCCTGCAATGGTCTGATAGCCGGCGTCCTTACACAGGTCAGAAGCAAATTCTGCAATATACGTAATCCCTATAATTTTCATCAGCGTCTGAATATACCCCGCCTTTAAGGGCAGGCAGTCCTGAATTGCCGCAAGCCCGTCCATGATGACAGAGAGTTTTTCTGCCACAAAGGAAAAGATCAGCAGGCTGACCCCCAGACACAGATACACGGAATAATCCGGTTTCAAAGCTTTCAGCTGAAGCGCCATCAGAATCCCTGTAATTCCCAAAAATGCAATGCGAACCAGTCTTTTCACCTCCCTAAAGCATAAACAGTCTCTGCATGGTCTCAAACAGCTCATACACATATGGAATGATCCAGAACAGTACAAGCAGAAGCCCCGCAAGACTTGTGAGAAATGCCTGCTCTTCCCTGCCGCTGTGCTTCAGCACCTGAGACAGTACCGAGACCAGTATTCCTACTGCCGCAATCTTAAAGATCAATATTTCACTCATAGCAGTCCCTGACCTCCACCCTTTCTTCAGAATATAAGAATCACAAGGGCCGCTCCGCCCAATACCCCCATGTACTGATACAGTCTCCGGCAGTTTTTCGCTGTCTCAGCCGCTCCTGCCGCGGACAGCTTAAGCTGTTCCAGATAATAATCCAGTGTATTCATCTGCATCTCCACATCCAGATATCCCAGCATGCTCCCGAGTTTTTCAAGCTCCTCCCGCTCCCGGAGGCTAATATGGAGTCCTTTCAGATCCTGGTCCATATTTTCTTTCCAGATCTCCCCTGCAGTACGCCCCTGGCGCCTTTGCAGCGCTTCCGCTGTATGGCGGAAAAAATCGCCGAGCGGCGATGCGGCGCTGACCGACAGCTGAAGAAAGGCTTCCGGAAGCGGCTGGTGCATGTAACGGATCTCCCCCTTCAGAAGAATCATCAGCTTCTGAAGCTCCGACAGCTCCTGAATTCTCAGATCCAGTTCTTTTGCAAAACGGATCCCGAGCCCCGTACTGCCGGACAGAATACAGAACATCCCCAAAAGCTTCAGCATCCCGTCTCCTTTCCGGAAACCGGCCGTTCGTCCCGGTCAAGGATTTGGCGGATCTTCCCGGGAACTCTGCATGGCTCCAGAAACACATACCGTTCAAACATTCCTGTCTTCACCATCTCTCTTAAAACAGGTTTTGTTTTCAGCTCCTCCATCCGGGCAGCATGCACCGTTGCCAGAAGCACACACCCACAGTTCATGGCAGACGCCAGCGCATGCAGGTCTTCACTGCTTCCGACCTCATCCACTGCAACCACCTTCGGCGCCATGGACCGGATCAGAAGCATCATCCCCTCTGCTTTCGGACATCCGTCCAGCACATCCGTCCGCATTCCCAGATCATTTTCGGGAACCCCGCGATAGCTTCCTGCGATCTCCGACCTTTCATCCACAACCCCTACCGTCATTCCCGCATGGCCTGCAGCTCCATCCGAGATCTGCCGGATACAGTCGCGAAGCAGCGTCGTCTTCCCGCACCCCGGCGCCGACACAATCAGCGTATGTAAGAGCCGGTCTCTTTCCCAAAGACAGGGAAGAACATAATCCGCGCACCCTTTTACTTCCCGCGCGACCCGGATATTCAGAGAAGAGACATCCGTCATCGTCCGGATCCGGCCGCCTTCCATGACAGTCCTTCCCGCCACCCCGACCCGGTGTCCGCCGGGCAGGGACAAAAATCCCTGACACAGTTCATCCTCGCAGGCATACAGGGAATAGTTCGAAAGACAGGCGAGAATCTCCTTCATTTCTGTCCTGTTTATGGTTTTCACCGACTGATATTCCCGGTTCCTGCAGACAGCCAGTACCGGACGGCCGGCCCTTATGCGGATCTCCTGCAGAAGTTCCCTGTTCAGCTTCCATTCCTCCAGTATTTCCCGAAGCAGTTCCGGAAATGTGGAAAACAGTTCCTCATATCTCATACCTTTTCAGCTCCTCCGGGAACCGGTCAAATCCTGGTTCCTTATCCAAGTATATGAAAAAGGACAGGTTTTATAACCTGTAATTCCAGCCGGCGGTTCAGGAACTTCTGCAAAAAAGAGATACGGACCGATCCATAACGGATCGGTCCGTATCCCTTCTTCCATATCATGGCTTCATGCCATGATCCGCTTATTCTTATCCGCCGGCTGCAGGCACTTCCGGATCCGGCTCCGCGCCTGCATTCGGGTCCACGCCCGCGTTCGGGTCTACACCTGCATTCGGATCCACTCCCGCGTTCGGGTCTGCGCCTGCGTTCGGATCCACTCCCGCATTCGGGTCCGGAACGGCCGCCGGACTGCTTCCTGACAGCTCATACTCACTTGGAACATAGACGCCGCCCGTATGCAGCGTACAGGTCGCCGACGGCAGATTCGTATTGATTCCGTAAGCGGTATCCAGCGTCACCGCTTCTGCCACGCCCGACTGCATAGCCGGCAGCAGAACCTTTGCCTGCGGCACCCGGTTCGGACACATGCTGGTCGCAAGCAGTCCCGTATCCACGCAGATGCTGACTGCCACATGATGGTCGCAGACTTCTTTAGGCTGCTTTCCTTCCACGAAATATTCGTTTCTGACAATGCCGGAACGGCCGTCCGCATCGCACAGGCCGCCGACCGCAAGCTTTCCGGACTTCGTACAGATGACGCACTGTACAATGCCGGACGGTTTTTCAAAATCTTTATTTTCCAGCCCCTCATGCACCCGGGTCATGACGGTACCCCAGAGCTGTTTATGGAAGTTGATCTCCGCGCTGTTCAGACTGTGGTTATATCCGCTGTTATCGTATCCGACCCATATTCCTGCGGTGTAGTAAGGAGTCATGCCCTCAAACCATACATCCACATTTTTAGAGGTCGTACCGGTCTTACCTGCCGTCGTCATACCGCTGATCCTTGCCTTGGATCCGGTACCCCCGGCTCCGTTCACCACGTCTTTCATGCAGTCCACCAGAAGCCACGCATTCTGCTCTGAAATCACCTGCGTTGTCTCCGGCTGATTGTCAAGTACCACATTCCCGTCATTGTCAACTACTTTCGTATACAGTCGCGGTTTCATATAAGTTCCTTTGTTTGCTATGGCCGCATAGGCAGCCGTCAGCTCCAGATTAGAGACTCCGTTGGTCAGGCCTCCAAGAGCAGCGGACTGATTGTAATCCGCATTGGGTCCTTCCAGTTCCAGAGAAGTAAACCCGAACCGCAGAAGATAATCCACTGCCACCGTCGGTGTCACGTCCGTAATTGTTTTTACCGCCATGACATTCATGGAACGGGTAATGCCCTCCCGAAGCGTCGTCCAGCCACGGTACTGGGTATTTTTATCCCAGTTATTGACCAGACGCCCCTGGCGTCCGCCCTCGTTATATGCAAAAGGACCGTCATACTGGACCGTTCCGGGTCCATATCCAAGGGCTTCAAATGCAGGCGCATAGGCCGCAACCACTTTAAAGGTGGAACCCGGATTCCGGCAGGTATCCGACGCCCGGTTCAGTGTCCGGTTACCGGTCTTCTCTCCCCTGCCCCCGATCATCGCCACAACCTCACCTGTGCTCTGATTCATGATCACCATGGAAGCCTGCGGCTGAATCGTAAATTCACAGCGCTCGTACACCGTATCCTCATCGGTAATCCCCAGTGTGGAGACATATGCATCAATCGCTGCCCGTGCCTCCTCTTCTGTATCATACAGAATCTCATAGTCCTTGTCCGTCTGTTTGAAATATGCCGACAGCATCTCCTGGCTGTAGTTCTTGGTCTCTCCATCCTCGCCGACCACACTCATCGCCCATTCGAGACCGATCTTGCTCTTTTCCGGGAAATTCGCCGGATTCGCAAATTCCTCGTCCAGAACCTTCTGGACCTTCGGGTCCTGTGTGGTATAGATCTTCAGTCCGCTGCCGTACAGCGCATTGAACGCCTGGGTCTCTGAATATCCGGCCTTTTCCACCAGATCCTTCCGCACCTGATCGATCACTTCATCATCAAAATAGGAATAGATCGTACTGGATGTCTCTGTTTCCGCATTATATTCCCTGATCCGGGAATATACATCATCTTCCATTGCCTCCTCGTATCTGCTCTGAGAGATATATCCCTGATCCAGCATATACTTGAGCACGTAGGTTCTTCTGGCAGCATTCTCCTCCGGATGCGTGATTGGATTCAGCGCATTCGGGCTTTTGGTAATCGCCGCCAGCACTGCAGCCTCAGACAGAGTAAGTTCACTGACATTTTTCCCGAAATACCGGTTGGATGCCGCCTGTACTCCAAGAGAATTCTGTCCCAGATTGATCGTATTCAGATAGCTCTCCAGAATCTCGTCCTTGGTCATGACCTCTTCGAGCTTCACAGCCAGATACTGTTCCTGCAGCTTCCTCTCGATCTTGTCTACCATTCCATTCTCTGACATAAAGTCAAATACGTTGTTCTTCAAAAGCTGCTGCGTAATCGTACTGCCGCCCTGGGTCTCATGGAAACCGCTCGCCACATAGGTTGCTCCTGCCCGGAGAATTCCTTTGAAATCGATCCCGTTATGTTCATAGAAACGTTCATCCTCAATGGCTATAAACGCCTGCTGTACATGCTTTGGAATATTTTCTATCTTCACATAAGTCCGGTTGGTTCCTTCCGCAACCAGCTCCGCAGTTTTATTTCCTTCTGCATCATACACCGTTGACTTGTAGCCTCTTGGCAGCACACTGGCGCTTGTAATATCGGGCGCATTTTCAATGACTCCTTTTACAATGCCGATTCCGCCGCACAGCCCTGCAACACCAACTGCAAGAATCAATACCAGCAGTGTTTTCAGAAAGACGACACATACCTTTTTGCCCATCCTGGCTTTATTGGATTTCAGTGCCTTCTGCTTTCTGGAGGTGCCTTTCTTACTGTAATTCATTTGTCAGCCTCCTTTATTCTGTCTATTATAGCAAAGTTACCCCATCAAAGTCAAATCGGCGACCGGCGAGCTGAGGAACCGGCGGAAAGAAAATGCGCTCCGGCTCTTAATTAACAGCTGCTGTCAGTTCCATTCGGAAGCCGTTAAAAAGTCCCGGATGTTATGATGCTTAATCCCGTTTCTGCTCATATCAATCTCATCCATCGTAACAACATACTTGGGGAAGTTGTCCTTTACTGCATTGTAGACATCAAACTCACGCCTGACGGTGTTTTCGTCGGCCAAAAGATAGGCAACCTGAACATAAAGCTTTTCGCCGCGCCTGCTACAAACAAAATCAATCTCCTTTTCTCCCATCCTGCCGACAGTGGCCGTATAACCACGCCGCAACAGTTCCATGTGAACGATGTTTTCAAGAGTCAGACTGATATCCCGCATATTGCCGCCATAGACCGCTTCACGAATGCCATGATCGGCAATGTAATATTTCTCGTTGGAAGCAAGAATCTGTTTGCCATGCAAATCTTCACGCCTGACCTGATAGAAAAAGTATGCGTCGCAGCAATACCTGATATAGTTAAGAATCGTATCTGTGGCAACCGTTCTATGCTCATTTCGGAAGAATTTTACAAGGGATGTGGCGGAGAAGGTCGTACCCACATTTGCCATAACATAGGCAATGATGCGTTCCAGCAGGTCCACGTCCCGAATTTTGTTTCGCTTTACAACGTCCTTGAGCTGAATGGAATTAAAAAGGTCTGTGAGATATTGCCTGGAGGGCGCATCCTCATACTGGAGATTCGCCAGATAAGGCATACCTCCCGTCAGAAGAAACTTCTGGAAACACTGCTGCACAGACGCAGAAGCATCCACTGTCCGATACAGTTCCAGAAACTCGCCAAAGGAGAATGGATAAATCACAAACTCCACATAGCGGCCGCCGAGACAGGTTGCCAGTTCTCCCGAAAGCAGCTTCGCATTCGATCCGGTAATATAGATATCGCAGTCCAGCGCAACCCGAAAGGAATTAATACATTTTTCCCAGTTGGTCACTTCCTGAATCTCATCGAAAAAAAGATATACTTTTCCGTCCAGTCCCTCGGCCTGTCTCAAAATCTCTGCGTGTAAAGTGACCGCATTCAACAGGTGCGCATAGCGCATATCCTCAAAATTAATGGAAATGAACCGGCTCCTGCTGACACCGGAAGCAAGCAGCTCCTCTTTGATCAGCTCCAGCATAACCGACTTTCCGGCACGGCGAATACCGGTTATCACCTTGATCAGTTCCTTCCCGATAAACGGACGGATCCGGCTCATATACATCTTGCGTTTTATCATAACGTTGTAGTCCCCCTTTCCTATTGTGCTATCAGTATAATTCTTTTATACTGAATAATCAACTGATAATTGTTAATTTCATCGAATAAAATCGATACTTTTTCAAGATAAGGAGTATCATGAACATACCTGCCCGGCAGGCATATATCTTTCAAGGCTATCAGGCGTACGCCGGACAGGGCATTCCTTTTCACGGGGCGGGGAAACATCAGAACCTTTGGAAAATCATTTTTTCAGGCAAAACATTGGAAGTTTCCTAAAACCATGATAAACTGATCACAGTTTCCGTTATTTCTGACATTATTTTCCATGTAAAATATTTGGCATATGCAAAATACTGTCAATCCCATTTTCTGGAAACGGTAACTGGATGCCGATTACGGCACCCATCCATCAAAGAAAGGAGTATCAATATGATACGCTACAGCAGACCGGGACAACGATCCCCCCAAATACTCGCAGGCATTCTTGCCGCAGCTGTGATCGTCAGCGGAACTCCCGTATTCGCAGCTGAACAGTCAATTACCCCCCAATGAAAATCTGATTTCCATAATGACGGACGTAGGAAACGCACCTGAGGAGGTATCCGACACCCTAAAAAAGGAGTCGGAAGAAAACATGCCTGCAGCAACCAACATGGAAGCTACCGGAAACATCAGTACAGAAGTTTCTACAGATGATGCAGAAGCGCCTGTGACAGAAACTGTCGAGGATGAAACTCCAGAGGAGAAAATCCTCCCCTCTGCAGCGGAAACAGACACTCTGAAAACGACAGTTCCAGAAACTTTCGGATAGTCTGCAATCGATTGGATCCGATGCGTTTTATAACTGCTCTGGACTTATCAGCCTGGATTTGCCAAACAGCCTACAGACGATTGAATCTTATGCGTTTTATAACTGCTCTGGACTAACCAGCCTAAACTTACCAGACAATTTACAGACGATTAAATCTCATGCGTTTTATAACTGCTCTGGACTAACCAGCCTAAACTTACCAGACAATTTACAGCACCTCAAATTTGCTGCATTTCGGCGTTGTAAAAGCTTAACCAGCCTGAACATCCCCGGTAGCTTACAAACCATCGGCACCGAAGCATTTGTAGAATGCTCTGGCCTGATTAGCTTGAATATAGAGAATGGCGTACAAGTAATCTTGGATTCATTTTGGAAGTGCTCTAACCTGACCAACGTGAATATACCAGATAGTGTGCAACGGATTGACAAGTTCGCATGATATGGTAGACCGAAATACCTACATAAACGGAACTTTGAACCGTTTTAACAGCAGCGGCGCCTGGCTCGGTAAATAACATATTCTACCTGTCTCCTGCGCTGGATTACAGAAATATTTTTATTAATGTCAGTATAAATAAACCGGCCTGATAAAAGAAAATAAGGCAAGGACATTTTTCACAGAGCGGGAAAATGTGCTCCGGCTGCTGTAATCTGCAGTGCTGTGTGGATTGGAGCGGACACCGGGACTGCTCTGTCCGTCTCCGGCGAACAGAGGCTGTCCGATGGAGACGGACAGAGCGGTTTCGGTGTCCGATACACTCCATACAAGCGCAGATCACAGCAGCCGGAGCGCATTTTCTCTCCCCCCTTCCACACAAACAACAGGCAGGAGCCGAAAGTCACCGGCTCCTGCCTTATAGTCTCCAGCTCCTACCTGCTTAATACCTCGATTGCTTTCTGAAGCTGATTATCTTCTTCTTCATTTCCATCCGCTTCCAGCACAATATCCGGTGTGATTCCCACTTCATGGATATTGTTTCCTGCGGGGGTGTAATAGCGCGATACGGTGATCTTGACGGCCGACCCGTCGCTTAACGGAAACAGACTCTGTACGATTCCCTTGCCGAAGGTCTGGGTCCCGATCAGCGTGCCGACACCGTAATCCTTGACGGCGCCTGCAAAGATCTCTGAGGCGCTGGCGCTGTTCCCGTTCACGAGCACGGCCATGTCCCCGGAGAAATAATTTTCTGCATCCGAACTTTCTTCCTGACGGTTCCCGTATTTGTCCTCCGTATATACGATCAGGCCCTCCGGAAGCAGCCGGTCCAGAATCGCACAGGTCACATCCACCAGTCCGCCGCCGTTATCCCGCAGATCGATGATCAGCTTTTTCATCCCCTGGGACTCCAGCGCATCCAGCGCTTCCATGAACTGTTCATCCGTCACATCATCAAATTCTGTGATGGCGATATATCCGATCTGTTCGTCGATCATACGGCTTTCCACCGTGGGAACCTGGATGTTCCTCCTTACGAGCGTCAGTTCCATGACCTCCGTTCCCCGAAGCGTACTGATATGGACTTCCGTCCCCTCTACCCCCTTCAGATCCGTCACAACCAGAGACAGATCCTTTCCGGTAACCTCTTCCCCTTCCACCATATAGAGAAGGTCTCCGGTCTGCATCCCTGCTTCTGCAGCCGGCGAGCCCTCAAAGGCCCGCACTACGGAGATAATGCCGGTCGAATAGTCCTGAGACAGCATGGCACCGATCCCGCTGTAGCTTCCGTTTGAAGATTCCATAAAACTGGCGTATTCCTCCGGCGTGTAGTACCCCGTATAAATATCTCCCAGACCCGCCATCAGCCCTTTGTAGATCCCGTTCTCCACGTCTTCTTCTTCATAGTCAAACAGGTAATACTGGTCGATATACTGATCCAGCTCCTGAATCTTGGCATCGATCTGTTCCCTTTCCTTTGTATTTCCTCTGCCCGCAAAATTCGGCAGGAAATATGCTGCTGTACAGCCGGTAAGCGCAAATGCCATGCTTGTCAGTACAATACCGGCAGCAATTCCTTTTTTAAAAGAATGCTTCTCTCTGCTCTCTTCCATTTGCTGTCACTCCTTTTTCCTTCTTTCCATTCTATGTAAAAGTCAGTTCACATAGTTCAACGGATTTACATAACTTCCATTTACAATCACACCAAAGTGAAGATGAGGTCCTGTTGAGAATCCGGTGGAACCGACTGCTGCAATCTTCTGTCCCTGAGATACCTTCTCTCCTTCGGACACATACAGGGCCGAAGCATGCATATATACGGTACAGACTCCGCCTCCATGGGAGATCACCACATAATTGCCTGCGGAACTGCTGTATGCGGATGTGGTTACCCGCCCGGGTGCTGCCGCAACAATGGCAGATCCTGAAGATGCTCCCACATCGATCCCTCTGTGACAGGTAGAAGCCCCCGGCACAGGCGCTTCCCGGTTTCCGAAACCGCTGGTGATCCTGCGGCTGGAAGGGCATGGCCAGACAAACCCGGAGGCGCCGCCGTCACCGTCCTCAGCCGCCGCTCTGGCAGCCGCAGCAGCAGCGATCTGATGCTCCACCTGTTCCAGCAGCTTTTCCTGTTCCGCAAGCTGTTCTTCATATGTGCCCTGCTCACTGGACGCAGACGTAATCTGAGCCTGATAATCCGCAATCTCCTGGGTTTTGGCGCTGATCGCCCGGTCTACGGCCGCTTTCTGCGCTTCCAGCTCCTCCAGAAGCTGCTCCTGCTCTTCCTGTTCTCTCTCCAGCGCCGCCTTACACTCTGCAATGGTATCCCTGAGTTCTCTAAGCTCCTCCAGCATCCGCCTGTCATAATCGGACATCTGCCTGGCATAGTCCACCCGGTTCAGAAGCTCCGCAATGCTCCCCGATTCCAGAAGCATCACCAGAAAAGAATCTTCTCCCCTCTCATACATATAGCAGATCCGCTTTTTCATCCGCTCATACTGGGCATCCGCCTCTGCCTGCGCCTGCTGAAGTTCTTCTTCCTTCTGTGCAATCTCTTCCTTCTTTTCTTCGATCTTTTTCTCCAGCTCCGATATCTGAGAGGCAATCGCATTGACCTGCTGATCCAGCTTTTGAATATAGGTCTGCAGGCTGCTCCTTGCCTCTTCCAGCTCTTTAATCTTCTGTTCCACAGAATGGATATCGGATTTTAAAGAACGGATCTCATCCAGTGTATCTTTCTTCTGCTGCTCCAGCTGCTCCTCGGAGGACTTCGAACTGCCCGGCTCTGCCTGTACCACTGTGCCGGCCCCTTCAAAAAGCAGAAAGCAGACTATTATAAAAACTGCCATAATTCTGAAAGCCTGTAACTTCATCCTGCTTTCCTGCCTCTTCTATACTTTCAGATGGCGCTGCGCCGTAAATACACTGCCGAAGAAGCCGATTCCGATTCCCAGAGCCATACCGATCGGCAGAAGAGTGCGGAACAGTTCGTTCACCTGCAGAAACTTCAGTATCTCTGCCAGCATGCCGAATTTTACCGCCACATAGAGGACCATCCGGTTATACAGATAATACAGAGCTCCCAGCGGAATCGCAGAGCCCACAACGCCGATCACTGCGCCTTCGATCAGAAACGGCGCCTTAATAAAGGAATTCGTGGCTCCGATCAGACGCATGATGGCAATCTCTTCCCTTCGAACAGATATGCCGATGGCAACCGTATTGCTGATCAGAAAGACCGATACTGCCAGCAGAAGCCCGATGATCGCTACGGACACATAACTCACCAGACGGTTGAAACCGGTCAGCATATCTGCCAGCACGTCGGAACGGTTGGTCTTCCGGATATGTTCCATGGACTCAATATAAGCCACCAGATCTTCCTGCACGGCAACATCCGTCATGTAAATCTCCAGGTTCGCGCTGTTTACCAGCGGATTGTCCTCTTTAAAACCCTCTGCCAGCTCCGGCGCATCCTTAAAGTAAATGTTCTGGTAAAACTTCCATGCTTCATCCGCAGACACGATCACAACCTGACGGACCTCGCTTCGCATACTGATCTCCTCAGCCACCTCCTGAATCTCTTGCTCTGAGGTCTCCGGGTCAAAGAACACGGTAATTGCAACGCCTTCCTCCACTTCTTTCACCATATGCTGAAAATTTTCCACAATGCAGAAAAAGATTCCAAACATAAAAATACATGCAGCCATAGTTGCTATGGATGCAAGGGAAAACAGCTTGTTCCTCCATATATTTTTAAATCCCTGCTTCAGGCAGTAGCCAATCGTACTCAGTCTCATCCAATATACCCGCTTTCTCTCTCATCTCCCACAATCATTCCTTTCTGCAGCCGAATCACCCTTTTTTTCAGAGTGTTTACAATATCCTGGTCATGCGTGACGACCAGGACCGTCGTTCCGCGGGCATTGATCTCCTCCAGAAGCTTCATAATCTCCCTTGAAGTCTTCGGGTCCAGATTTCCGGTGGGCTCGTCCGCCAGAAGGATATCCGGGCTGTTCACCAGCGCCCGGGCCAGCGCCACCCTCTGCTGCTCACCGCCGGAAAGCTGCCTCGGGTAGGACTTGTACTTTTCTGCAAGTCCTACCAGAGACAGCATGGCCGGAACATTTTTCTTAATCTCCTTTGTGGGCGTCACAATGACACGCTGTGCAAAAGCCACATTCTCATAGACATTCCGGTCCTTCAGAAGGCGGAAATCCTGAAACACGCAGCCGATCTTCCTGCGGTACCTGGGAATTGCCCGCTTTCTCATGCGGGCAAGATTCACTCCGTTTACGCGGATCCGTCCTTCTGTAGGCTCCAGTTCTTTCAGAAGCAGTTTGATCAGGGTGGACTTTCCCGAACCGCTGTCCCCAACAATAAACACAAATTCTCCTCTTTTAATATTCATACTTATCCCGTTGATGGCACCCACGCCATTCGGATAAGATTTCACAACATTTTCCAGTACGATCATGGAAATCCTCCCGTATCTTTACTTAATAATCCAGAGTCTCCATATACTTCATATATTTGACCACCATCAGCGCAATCTTGAAGGTGATGGCATCTTCAAACACACGAAGGTCCAGACCGGTAGACTTCTGAAGCTTGTCCAGCCGATAGACCAGCGTATTTCTGTGAATATACAGCTGTCTGGACGTCTCTGACACATTCAGGCTGTTCTCAAAGAACTTGTTGATGGTCGTCAGCGTCTCCTCATCAAAATCATCCGGAGACCTTCCGTCAAAAATCTCGCGGATAAACATCTTGCACAGCGGAATCGGAAGCTGGTAAATCAGCCGTCCGATGCCAAGCGTACTGTAGGCGACAATCTCCTTTTCACTGAAGAAAATCCTGCCTACATCCAGCGCCATGCGCGCCTCTTTGTAGGAACGGGACACCTCCTTGATCTCTCCGACGATGGTCCCCAGTGCAATATGGACGTCCTCTCCCTCCAGCACGGCAACTGCTTCTTTCATTTCTTCTGCCGCAATGTGCATCTCGTCATAGCCTTCGCTGGGCGCAAGCTCCCTGACCACGATCACGTTCTTCTCATCCACTGCCGTGACAAAATCTCTGGACCTGGAACCGCAGTGACTGCGCACCAGCTCCAGCGCCGTGTTGATCTGGTCCCGGCTGCTCTCGATGATAAATACGACCCGGCGTACCTCCGTCGCTATATGAAGTTTTTTCGCACGATTATAGATATCCACCAGCAGCAGATTATCCAGCAGCAGATTTTTGACAAAATTATCCTTGTCAAATCTCTCTTTATACGCCGTCAGCAGGCTCGAAAGCTGAAATGCCACCATCTTCCCCACCATATACACATCGTCGCTTGCACCTTTTGCCAGCAGGACATACTCCAGCTGGTTTTCGTCAAACACCTTAAAAAACTGGTAGCCATGCACTACCTGGCTGTCCGCCGGAGAAACAATAAAAGCAGCCACTTCACTACTGCAGTTCTCAGGCTGCTTTTCCGTTGAAGCCAGTACCTGTCCTTCCATATCCAGTACGCACAGATCCACCCTGGTAATCTCCCTCAGCCCATCGATCGTATTTTGAAGTATCTGGTTTGAAATCATAAGCCCTCTCCTTTACAAAAATGCATTTGTATAAAATCCCCTGAAACATGCACCAAAATATACACACGATCTATGTAAATCTTATTTCCCTATTTTATATAGTAATGCAAAATGCAAAAAAAAGAAAGAGTAATTTTGATTTTTTCATAAACCAGCCTGCTCTTTCATAGACTATAATCAAGAACCTTCCATAACAGGAGCCTCACCATGAGCGCCAAAACAAGAATATGGGTATTTCATATGAAAGAACTGATCTATACGGCCGTCTTTATCAGCCTGGGTATCGTCTTTCTTATACTTATGATCTTTATGTTCGCTTCCGACCAGAAGCAGGAAACGACTGCGGAGCTTCCCTCCAGATATACGGCGGGCATCTACACTGCTTCCATGACTCTGGGAGGAAATCCGGTGGAGATCGCCGTCACGGTCGATGAGGACTACATCTCCTCCATCCATTTTCGTCAGCTCGATGAAACGGTTTCTGCCATGTATCCACTCATGGAACCTGCCCTCGAAGCGCTTTCTGAGCAGATCCTGGAAACACAGTCTCTGGAAAATCTCTCCTACTCCGAAGAGAGCCAGTACACTTCCCTGATGCTCATGAGCGCGATCCGTAATGCGCTTGAAAAAGCAGAGAATTAGATGAACGGCAGGGCTTCCCCTGCCCTCATCCAGTCTCTGCTTTTTTCTGCCGGCGATAAGCCCCGAGCAGAAGATCCACCATGCGTCCATAGCTTCTGCTTCCCTCCTGCTGGGCATTCACCCGCAGATATGTATCATTGATCTTATCCGACAGTTCAGAAACAGGCCCTTCGTACTGTGCCCAGTAGGCTCGATGATATGCATAGTCCCGGTTCGCCTGTTCACAAAGCAGGCTCCTGACTTCTGCAAACCGTTCATAATCCGCTTTATAAAGCGCATTGATGCTGTGCGTATAGGCAAGCAGCAGTCCGCTGTACCGGATATTCACATCCTCTGAACCGGAACACGCCAGATAGGCAATATAATTCGCCTCATCCTCTCTCATAAAGCCCCGCAGATGGGACAGTTCATGGCAGAGCACTGCCGGCTGGTTATAGGCGGGGATATCCGGATTATAATGCGCCTCCATCGTATAAGGTCCAAAGATGCCCTCCAGAAATTCCAGGGAAAGGACCTTCCAGGCAAGGACCGGTTTCGCTCTGGGATACCATCCGGCAAGCTCCGGATACTGTTCTCCAAGCGCCTGCATGGCATCTCTTGTCTTTTCCGCAAGTCCCTCCGGAAGGGCGGTAAGCCCGTCTTCTCCAACTTTAACCAGTGCGCCTGCTTTTTCAATCTCTTCGGTCAGCCACAGGCACAGCTCCTCCAGTTCCTCCACCGTCGACGGCTCCATCGGAAGCCCGGCAAGGCTGGAAAACGGAGTTCTGTGATAATTGATTCCGCAGGTGACTGTAAAAGCAAAAATCCACACGATCCCGATTTTCAAAAGTCTCCGAAACGTGTCAAATCCCCATCTTCTTATCCGGAGCTTCCCTTTCCATATCCGAATCATACCCCATACGATATAAACGACCGCTGCGCATGTCATGAGACCGATCAGAATTTCGTCAAGCGCAAAGGGAAACGGATCGCTGATGCCGCCGAGAAAACGCATCAGGCCGGGATACACGGACTTCGCATACCATTCTGCAAATCCCGGTACCTGTCTCGCCAGAACCTGCAGCACAACTGCGGTCAGAAACAGGAGACACCAGAAGCATACGGAACGTATTCTTACTCTTCTGTCTTTTCTGTCTGTCCCAAACATACCAGCAACGCTCCCGCCATGATGAAAAAATCGGACAGATTGAACACCAGACGGTTCAGTCTCTGAAAGGGCGTGCGAAAGCTTACATAATCCACCACATAGCCCTTTCTGCACCGGTCATACAGATTGGACAGGGCTCCTCCTGTCAGCAGGGCAAAGCCCAGCTTCTGTATTTCATGTCCTTTCTTCGCAAGCAGCGCCAGAAAGCTTCCTGCGCACCCCAGCGTCATCAGCCCGCTGCCCCTGATGATTGCCTGCGTATGTCCGGCAAAACGGCCGCCCGCCATTCCGTAATTGCGCAGCCTTCTGATCCGGACCGCTCCATTCAGCAGCGGATGTTCTTTATCAAACTCCGTATTGTTATCGATCTCGTGTTTGACCGCCAGGTCTGCCTGAAACAGCCCCAGCGCCAGCTGTATCCATATCAGTCTCATCTTCTACCCCTGCATCTCAAGAGCCGGAACGCCGCGCATGGTAATCCGCGGTCCGCCCCTGTGCTCAATGTAATCCTCTGTAATCATAACCTGCCCGATATTGTCATCCTTTGGAATCTCATACATGATATCCAGCATAAATTCTTCTATGATTGCCCTAAGCGCACGCGCCCCGGTATCCTTTTTCATGGCCTTTCTGGCAATGGCGCGCAGAGCGCCTTCTGTAAATTCCAGTTTTACTTCATCCAGCGCCAGAAGCTTCTGATACTGTTTCAGAATCGCATTTTTCGGCTCCTTCAGAATCGTGACCATCATGTCTTCATCCAGCGCATCCAGTGTAAAGATAACCGGAAGTCTTCCGATAAATTCCGGAATCATGCCGAACTTGCGGATATCTTCCACGGTCACTTTGCGCAGCAGATTCTTTTCATTGTCGTATTTATCCTTCAGGTCCGCACGGAACCCAATGGAAGACTGCCGGTTCAGCCGCTCCTTGATCACATTTTCCAGCTCCGGGAACGCTCCTCCGCAGATGAACAGAATGTTCTTTGTATTGACCGTCTCCAGAGGCACCATGGCATTTTTGCTGTTGGCTCCCACCGGGACCTCCACTTCCGCGCCTTCCAGCAGCTTCAGCATCCCCTGCTGTACGGACTCTCCGCTTACATCTCTCTGATGTGTGTTCTTCTTCTTTGCAATCTTGTCGATCTCATCAATGAATACGATTCCTCTTTCTGCTTTTTCCACATCGTTATCCGCAGCCGCCAGAAGCTTGGACAACACACTTTCGATGTCATCCCCGATATATCCGGCCTCGGTCAGAGAGGTGGCGTCCGCAATCGCCAGAGGGACATCCAGAAGCCGGGCCAGCGTCTTTACCAGATAGGTCTTGCCGCTTCCTGTCGGCCCGATCATCAGCATGTTGGATTTCTCAATCTCAATCCCGTCTGCAGCTGCTCCCGCCGCCACGCGTTTATAATGATTATACACCGCCACGGAAATGACTTTCTTCGCCTTTTCCTGCCCGATCACGTATTCATCCAGACTTTCCTTGATCTTGTGGGGCGCAGGTATGGAGCGGATGTCAAATACCTTCTCTGCCTTTTCCTGCCTGTCCGGAGCCTTCTTCTTCACCTTCTGGCGTTTTGGTATCATATTTTGCAGATCGGACAGATTGATCATGCTGATATTGGGCATTTTGGAAAAATCCAGCCTGCTGTAATCCACATTGCCGCCATTCATCATGTCCATGGTCCTCTGCATACATTCCGGGCAGATGCTGATATCCTTTGTCAGATGAATCATCTTTCCGGTCTTGCTCTCCGGCCTGTGGCATACAAAACACACATCCTCATAACCGTTGTCTTCCGTTTTTTTCTCTTCCGGTTCTGTCTTTTCTGTCTCAAAATCTTTGTTTTCGTTGTCCATCTTTTTTGAATCCCCTTTTCTCTTTCGTACTGATTATAGCATACAGAGTGCCTGTCATTCAATATCTGAACAAATACAGATATCTGCCCCGGGTATTCTGTTGCTGTTCAAACACCTTGGGGAGCGTCCTGATCGCCGGTCTGAAAGGAACCTGTGCCCATGGCAGGCATCCGGGACAGGAGTAAACCGCAGCTGTCCTTTCCAGGGAAATCAGTCTCCGCCGGGCTGGCACCGGCGCGGATGTGAAAAGTAACTGCTGAATATATAATACTCCTCCGCTCCCGGCAAGTAAAGTTTTTATAAACATCCGCCGCCGGGAATCCATGTAAAAACGCCCACAAAATACCATAGCTGCCGCAAAGTGCAGAACTGTCTGCATGTTGCGGCAGCCTGAAAGCTGCTCTTTATCTTTCTGTTCCTGCTCCAACCTGTTCTCCGCTACTCAGAGTGATCTCCAGCACTTTTTCTGCATATTCCGAGTTCTCCATTCTCTGAATCGTGATGGAGATCGTCTCACCGGACGAATAATAGCTCAATGTTTCGCGAAGCTGGCTGTAGCCGGTAATGCGGGAGCCATCCAGTTTGGTAATGATGTCGCCTTTCTGCAGGCCTGCCTTCTCGGCTGCGCCGCCTTCTGTGATCGTATTGATATAGACGCCTTCCGGCATCCCGTAGTTTTTCGATGCATCCGTTGTCACATCCACGCCGGTGATCCCCAGATATCCTCTGTCCGACTCCTCCACCAGATCCCTGGTCACCTTGTTCATCAGGTCTCCGATGATGGTCTCTACATCGCTGATGGGAATGGCGTATCCCATGCCCTCTACCTCTTCGGATATAAATTTCACAGAGTTGATGCCGATCAGCTCTCCCTTGCTGTTCAGAAGCGCGCCGCCGCTGTTGCCGGGATTGATCGCCGCATCTGTCTGAATCAGACGGTTGTTGATCATCATCCCGTCCGATTCCACACTGACTTCGCGGTTCAGGGCGCTGACAATGCCGGACGTTACCGACAGCCCGTACCCATATGCGTTTCCGATCGCCACTACCGGTTCACCAACCGCCAGCATACCGGAATCACCGATCGTAGCGATTTTAATAATATCCAGGGTCTCCTGCGGGATATCCGACACCTTCACAGCGATTACCGCCAGATCTTTCCCCGGGTCTGTCCCCTTTACCCTGGCAGAGATCACATTGTCTTCATCCGCATCTTCTCCGTCCGAATTAAAATAAACGCTGATCTCATTGGCTTTTGACACCACATGGTTGTTGGTCACGATCAGGATCTCCGTATCATTTCTTCCAATGATGATACCGGAACCGCTGGACTGGCTTTCCTGTTCATAGGTTCCGAAAAAAGTGCGGAACTCCGTTGTCCCCACATTGGTGATCGATACCACGGACGGCATACAGTTCGTAACAATATCGGAAACATCATAGACATCCGAACTGCTGCCCGCCACGGTCGTCGTAGGTGTGGCCGCATTGTTATTCCCGTCCCCTTCCGTGGTCACGGCATCTCCAAACATCTGCCTTCCTATATAATTGGTTCCCATGAATGCCGCACTGGACACGCTTCCGAAGACCAGGGCAAGCACCAGGCATTTTGCCAGCGTCTTTCCAAAGCCTCCTTTTTTCTTTTTTTTCGGCTGATTCAGATTCTCCGAAGAATCATAATGGATGTAACCGCCGTCTGTATCATAATAACTGCCTGTTTTTGCATGTTCATTGAAATCGCCATACATAATCTGTCTCTCCTTTCAATCTGCTTCCTTAATGGATAAACTTACTATAACAGGGAATTGTGATAGAATTGTGATTAAATCTTTAAAAAAATTTGAAAATGGTGTATACTGTTAGAGTCTTATGACAGACCGCACGTTTTCTGTGCGGAATCAGTATATCTTTTATAATTTGAAGAAAGGATCTGTATTACATGAAGAAAAAAACTTTACTGCTCTTTTTATCTGCCGTTCTTGCCTGTAGCATGCTGTCCGGCTGCGGTGGCAAGGAGGAAGAGGCAGCGCCTGTTGTCACAGACATATCAGAATCAAATGAGGAGCCGGAAGAGGACATCGAAGAAGAGCCGGAGGAAGAACCGGAAGAGACCCGCGAAGGCATGTACCGCAGTGAACTGACAAATGAATGGATCGATGAAGCGCTTAAGAACCAGCGTCCGGTTGCCATTATGGTTGATAATGAAAAAACAGCTCTCCTCCATTACGGACTTACTCAGGCTGATATCGTATACGAAATGATGAACAGTACCGCCAACGGAGAGATCACCCGATTTATGGCGCTTGTCAAAGACTGGGA
>ERZ778516.515-NODE-515-length-32164-cov-5.604971_pt1 | contig 32164 bp, 18 predicted proteins | sample MGYA00510342_ERZ778516 | MGnify/ENA primary metagenome ERZ778516 (study PRJEB29527, sample SAMN07138961) | mouse gut metagenome | material: feces | host: mouse | place: China:Nanjing | collected 2016-01-25 ... | reverse complement strand
GAGTTTTTCAGAAAGGCTCCGCCCCAATCAATATACTTATATGCTACAACTTAATCGTTCCGTCATGGGGTAAAAATCGTTCCATCATGGTGGAACGATTTTTACCCCATGGTGGAACGATATTTTCTATGTGATGGAACGATTCATGATTGGCAGTCCAAGAACGAAATCCTAATAAATGAGGATTGCCTCTTCCGCAAGAATCCCTTTACTTTGCAAGCGCAAAAAAACAGTTTATGAACAGACATAGAATTTTAGCCGGTGTCTTCTGCCTTTTGGCAACCGGCAATGTACTTGCCGAAGAGGCAGACACTTTGAAAGTGGTGGATGTGGAGGAAATAACCGTCATTGCTGCCCCAAAAGAGAACCGGAAACTGCGCGAGCAGCCCGCTGCCGTCACCCTGCTTTCACAACAAGACATGCAGAACGCACAAGTAAACTCCATCAAGAATCTGACGTCCGTAGTGCCCAATATGTTTATCCCCGACTACGGCTCGCGACTGACTTCGGCTGTCTATATCCGCGGCATAGGTTCGCGCATCAACACTCCCTCGGTGGGACTTTACGTGGATAACATTCCTTATATAGACAAGTCGGCCTTCGACTTCAGCTACGCCGACGTGGAGCGCATTGACGTGCTTCGCGGTCCGCAAGGCACGCTCTACGGACGCAATGCCATGGGCGGGCTGATAAAGGTACACACCAAATCCCCCTTCTCCTACCAAGGAACGGACTTCCACGTGGGGGCAGGCACGCACAATGCCTATAACACCTCGTTGACCCACTATCACCGGCTTTCGGAACGGTTCGCCTTTTCTGCCGGAGGATTCTACGACTACCAAGGAGGATTCTTCCGCAACACGGTGAGAGACGAGAAAGCCGACAAGGGGCAATCGGCAGGCGGACGCTTCCGTGCCATCTACCTCCCCTCGGACAACTGGAAGGCAGACCTGAACATCAACTACGAATACAGCGACCAAGGAGGATATCCCTACTTTTACCTGGGCAGTCTGGCCCCTGCCGGACAGAAAGAGGAACTGAAACCCTACATCGGCAAAATCTCCAACGACGAGGCAAGCAGTTACTACCGCAACCTGCTGAATGCCGGACTGAACCTGGAATATCAAGCCCGTAACTTCACTCTGAGTATGGTCACCGGCTATCAATACCTCAAAGACCGCATGTTCATGGACCAGGACTTCAGCCCCGCCAACATCTTCAACATCGAGCAGAGGCAGAAGATGAACACCCTCTCCGAGGAAGTTGTCCTCAAGTCGAGGCCCAACCGCCGCTGGCAATGGACTACCGGTGCCTTCGGATTCTATCAATGGCTGCACACGGACGGACCGGTCGTGTTCCACAAGGAAGGCATCGACCAGGTGATAGAAGGAAACGCGAACAATGTATTCGCCGGGCTTTCGGGAGCACCGGACATGCACCTGACCATCAACGACCAAAGCATGCGGGTAAGCGGCAGTTTCGACACACCCACACTAAGCGGAGCCATCTTCCACCAGTCCACCTTCAACGACCTGCTGACAGAAGGACTGTCCGCTACAGTCGGCCTGCGTCTGGATTATGAAAAGATACGGATGGACTATAATTCAGCCTCTACTCCTACCGATTTCGACTTCAAGGTGACGGTCAACAAACCAGGTATGCCGTTCCCTATCGTCATTGAGAACGCCTCGCCGCTGAGAGGCAATGCAGCCTATCAGGGAAAGGAGTCGACGGACTACGTACAGCTGTTGCCCAAATTCGCCCTGCAATACGAGTGGAGTAAAGGGAACAATGTATATGCCACCGCAACCCGAGGATACCGTTCGGGGGGATACAACATACAGATGTTCTCCGACCTGATTACCGGCGTATTGAGCAATTCGATGATAGACGCCATCGCTGCGGACGAGAACCTGAAGATGATAAACCTGATGATTGATGTGAACACCATCAAACAAAAGGTACCGGAAGTACGTGAAGCAACCCGCTACAAGCCCGAATATACCTGGAATTACGAGGCAGGTATGCACCTCACGCTTTGGGAAGACCGTCTGCTGGCCGATGTCTCCGCTTTCTATATGGACACCCGCGACCAGCAAATATCCAAATTCGCAGAAAGCGGACTGGGACGCATTACTGTAAACGCCGGGAAAAGCCGGAGCTACGGAGCCGAAGCAAGCCTGCAGGCTGCCCTGACCGACGCGTTCACGCTGAATGCCTGCTACGGATATACATACGCCACCTTCAAGGAGTACGTCGGCAATGCCCGTATCAACGGAGAACTCCAGGAAGTGAGCTACAACGGCAAATATGTACCGTTTGTCCCCAAGCATACCATGAACGTGGGCGGGCAGTACATCTTCCGCATCCGTCCGGGACGCTGGCTGGACCGTATCCGGTTGAGCGCCAACTATACCGGCGCCGGACGTATCTACTGGACGGAAGAGAACAACGTGAGCCAAGCCTTCTACGGCACGCTGAACGGACGCATCAGCTTCCAGAAAGGGCATGGACAGATTGACTTCTGGGTACGTAATGCACTCGACAAAGATTACGCCTCCTTCTATTTCGAGAGTATGGGAAACGGATTCATGCAGAAAGGACGTCCCGTGCAGGCAGGGATAGAACTGCGATGCAGATTCTGATTTATTCATTAATCGCTCCGCAATGCGGGCAGACTCCTTTTTCCCTCAGTTTCTGCCCGCATCTGCCGCAACGATAGCGTGAAGCCAGCAGCGAAACACGAAGCCTTTTGAAGAATACCCATACAAAAGCAGCCAAAAACAAGTATCCGACATAGATGGATGTAGCAAGGATAAAGAAGAAATAACAGAAGATGCAGCAGGAGGCCAGCCCCAACAGATAGAATACGGCGGCTGCCGGTGAAAGCTGGCGGAACAAGTCATCGAGCACTGCCAGCAATACCACAATGAACAACCAGAAACCCATCAGAAAAGCAGAAAGCACAAGCGGCACCTTGAACGGAGACAAGGTAGGATTGAAGTAGAAGTGCTGCCACGTTTCCGGCGCAAAAACCTGAACAGACTCATAAATAGTGGCACAAGACGCCATCAGCAAGCATAGCAACAACGGATAGAGACTGTCTATGTCATTGAAGTACACCATCTTCAACTGCTTGCGCCGGAAAGCATGGAACAGCCAGACCGCCACGAACAAGGCAAAAATCATGATGAAATAAGAGACATGGGTATCACTGAACAAGTAGATGGCCTGCGAAATACTGTCCGTAGGAATAAAAGCATGCAGCATCTCGGACTCCCTCAGCCATCCCTGCACCTCCTGCGAATGGGCAAGCTTCACCCATACACTGTCCACGCTGTCGGCAGGGTGGATGGCAAACTCCGCGACAACCACGCGGTCTCCCCGATGAAGCATGTTATAGCAGTCTTTCACGGGCAGGCAAGCCAAATTCACGGAATCCGCCAGCACTTCCAGATTGGCGTTCCAGGTATAATGCCGCTCAAAAAGACAAGTCAGCGAATCACGCGTTTCCTTAGACAGATTCTCATCTTCAAGATTAGGGCGTGGATAATGGCAGGAAACTAAAGCTATGAAGCATGAAAAATAAAGAATGAAGAACAGGAGAGAACGCAGTGAGCGCAAAGGATGCTTGTCTCTACCCGCTTCCCGGCACCGGTCATTTGCCAGCCTTTTATTACATTTCCGTTCCTCACTACTCATTTTCAAGCATTTGTTAGTAACACCTCATTTTTCATTAAAGCGGTTCTTGATGAGCAAGGACTTTCATCTGGCAATTCTTGCAGTCAAACGACAAACGGAAGCGCTTGCCGTCCGTTCCAACCAAATAATACGGTTCTCTATAAGGAGAATGTCCTTTCTGATAGGTGGGACACCATCCCATACTGAAACGCAGACAATGCTTGCAGAACATGAGTACAGCATCCGGAACCGCTTGCACCTCGTAGGCAGGCGCTATAGACGAAAGTCCATGCTCATGGTAGAAACTCCGGGCAGCACTGTTCATCACATTGCCCAAATAGGTCAGCGAAGTAGCCGGGAAAACATGGCTTGTCGGTTTCCAGACGGCCAGCTCACGACGACAAGTAACACGCCGGGCCACAATCAGCTTATCTATCACCTGCCGGCGCCAGTCTGCTACCACAGAAGCAGGAAGGAACCAGTTCGCAGAAAGATTGAGCCTGATACCCGACGCCTCTTCTGACAGATGCCCGGCTACCTCGAAAGGGGTATTTCCCAACTTAACCAGTTGGCTGCGCAGGTTATCCGCCTGCGGTGTACGTGCCAACTCCTTCGGATAAGGGAAAGAGAGTGTCACGCGGTTATCATCTTCGTCCGCAGCCGTCAGGCTGAATCCGAAAGAAGTATCTGCCAACTCCCAACAAACACCTATTTTACGTTCGGAAGATTTACGGGTAAGGGCACGTTCAAACTCCTGGTCGAAGTTACGATAAAGCCGGGTACGCGGTCTGATACGAGGCACTTCCCCTGCCGGATAGAGCTTGTTGCCATCCACCCGGTTGATACGGAAACCTTGCAAACGTCCCTGCTCATCCAGAAAACAGACACCGTCTCCGTTGTGGAAAGGCTTTACACCGGCCACAGTGAGATAGCCTCTGCGCTGCTCCTTCAAGGTGCCCATCTCTTCTCCCAAAGATTTGGGCGTATCGAATGAAGTAATTTCCCCTCCTCTTCCTTGCAGGAAATAATGAGTGAAACCACGACTGAAACTCTTGTCCAACTGTGGCCGGAAATCAAAACGGCAGGTGCCTGAAGAAGCACGGGCATATTCCTTGCGACGGGCAAAGATGGCATCTAGTTTCCTACGGTAAGCCGCCGTCACATTCTTCACATAGGTCACATCCTTCAAACGGCCTTCTATCTTCAGGGAAGTGGCTCCGGCATCCAGCAGTTCTTCCAACACCTCGCTTTGGTTGAGGTCTTTCAAAGAAAGCAGATGCTTGTCGTGCACAATGGTCTTGCCATCGGCATCTGCCAGGCTGAAGGGCAAACGGCAGAATTGCGCACATTCCCCCCGGTTGGCACTCCGTCCGAAACAGGCCTGGCTGACATAGCACTGCCCGCTATAACTGACACAAAGAGCCCCGTGTACAAAAACCTCGAGCGGCACGTCGGGACAAGCCTCGTGGATACCGCGTATCTCCTGCAACGACAACTCGCGTGCCAGCACAACCTGACGGAAACCGGCATCGGCAAGAAAACGTACTTTCTCCGGCGTACGGTTATCCATCTGCGTACTGCCATGCAACGGGATGGGTGGCAAATTCAGCCGCGTAATCCCCATGTCCTGCACAATCAGCGCATCCACCCCGATGCGGTACAATTCCCACATCATCCTCTCCGTCTCCTTCAGCTCTTCTTCTTTCAGAATAGTATTGACCGTCACATAGATACGGGCATTATACAAATGGGCATGCTCCACCAAGACTGCAATATCCTCCAAAGAGTTGACGGCAGCGGCACGCGCACCGAACTTGGGTGCACCGATGTAGACCGCATCCGCTCCATGATTCACGGCTTCTATGCCACACTCCAAATTCTTGGCAGGAGCCAGCAGCTCTATTTTACGTTGTTTTATCATTTGTTCAGTTACAAATTACTCACGACTCATTCTATATCGTTGATATTATACGGCGTCTCCTGATATACGAAATAATTCAGCCAATTGGAGAACAACAAATTGGCATGGGCGCGCCAACGCACCAGCACTCCTTTGTCCGGGTCATCGTCCACATAGTAGTTACGGGGCATCTCGATGGGCAGGCCCTTATTCAAGTCACGTCGATACTCTGTGTCCAGCGTCAACGGAGAGTATTCCGAATGGCCGGTCACGAAGAACTCACGCCCTCCACGGGCCACTGCCATATATACACCGGCATCCTCCGACTCGGAAAGCAACGTCAATTCCGGAATCTTCAGTATATCTTCCCGGCGCACTTCCGTGTGACGGCTATGCGGCACATAGAACATATCATCAAATCCTCGGAAAATGGGATGCAACGGCTGCAGGGTACGATGTTCAAAGATACCGAACATCTTCTTATCCAGTGCATGCTTCGACACTCCATAATGATGATAGAGCCCTGCCTGCGCCGCCCAGCAGATATAGAGAGTAGAGGTGACATGCGTACGTGCCCAGTCGAATATCCCGGTAATCTCATCCCAATAAGTCACCTCCTCAAAATCCATCTGTTCTACCGGAGCACCGGTGATAATCATGCCGTCGTACTTTTCATCGCGCATCTTGTCAAAGTCCGTATAGAACGCTTTCATGTGCTCCATCGGAGTGTTCTTGGAAGTATGGCTTTTTATCTTCATGAACGATATTTCCACCTGAAGCGGAGTATTGGAAAGCAGACGCACCAAGTCCGTTTCCGTAGTAATCTTTAACGGCATCAAATTCAGAATAACAATACGCAACGGACGGATATCCTGCTGGGTTGCCCGGGAATTGTCAATAACAAAAATATTCTCTTCTTTCAGCAACTCGATAGCAGGTAGTTTATCGGGTAAATTTAAAGGCATGAGCTTATATCTATGGTTTAACTTATTACTGTCTATGATTTTAGCGTGTAAAGTTAGGCAAAAAATCAGAGTGTGATAAATAAACTATAAAAGTTTTATTGATTTATCCCTCTTTATTTAACACGTTTCCTTATATTTGCACCCGAACCTTATAAAAATTATTAAAAAACAAGATTTAAAAGCACTGCAGCATCAAGCATGATGCCGATAATTAGCATTCAAAAGCGTAAAAGACTTTTCCATACCAGTTATAGCTCTGCTAAATCCTCATTTTAAGACAAGGTCTATTAAGTATAACTGGGAAAGCGGAAAAACCGTTGCCCCGCAATAATAATACAATGAAAAAACTTATTCTTGCAAAAGGAGTCTTAGCAGCCTCTTTATTCTGCTGTATGTCCTTAGGAAATACAGCTTGTGTGAATCGGATTGATGAAGAACCAGAAGTGGAAATTAAGGAAGGGACGATACCTATTACGTTCTCTATCAAAATGGAAAAGGCAAACACCAAGGTCACAAACACCACCTTTGAAAAAGGAGACAGAATGGGTTTGTTTGCAACCACTTCCTCCGGCTCCATCAAGGGAAAACGGTATATTGACAATCTGGTTCTGGAATATACGGAAGGCTCCACACTGGTTGCCAAAAAGACAGTATTCTATCCGGAAGGAGATGTACCACTGGACTTTATCAGTTACCACCCTTACCAAACCGAAGGGGTAGCCACCGGTACGTCCGTCCTTCCCGTATCCGTACAGACAGACCAAAGCAATGAGAAGAACCGCGCACAAAGTGACTTTTTGGTAGCCAAAGCGCAAGGAATCACCAATAAGACCAAATCTGTAACCTTGGAGTTCCAGCACAAGCTGTCCAAACTGGCAATCTCTTTGACTCCTGACGCAAGCAACTCCGCCAATGATTTGCTGAAAGCCAATCCGCGCATCATCGCAACCGGGCTCAAGACCTCGGCCGATTATAATCTGGAGGACGGGACTTTCAGTAATCTTGCAGGAACACAAGACATCATAGCCTCCGGCGAGTGGAACGTCAAAGACAACAAACTTACCGGCAAGGAATTCATCATCATACCCCAAACGATAAACGACGGCAAACAATCCTTCATTATGGAGTGGAACGGACGTATATACAGTTGTGCAATACCCGACGTGGAAATGAACAGCAGCACCCAATGTACCATCAACATATCAGCCATGCAGAGCAACAGCAACGTACTGAGCAGCTTTGCCGGAAAAATCAAGGAATGGAGCAGCCTCCCTCCCATTGACACCGACAATATGGAAGATTACACTGCCATACATATCTCCGCTCTCTCCTTTTCTCTTTCAAATGTATACAGAATTTATCACGAAGGAGTACCCGTTGCAGAAGTATGTAGGGAATATCTCAAATCAGCGTCATTGACTTCCAGAGCCATCATAGCCTATCCCGTAGACGAAAATGAAAAGACCGACCTGAGCAATGGAATCATCCTACAGCTTGCAGACCGCAACGACACCATCTGCGGAGGAAAGATAAGCTGGAATACAGACGATTATGGATTCACCTATACCAAAGGAAAATCTACCGGCATAGATAAGCTCTATATAGACAACAACCATAAGCTGCTTCTGGAAAAGCCGGAAAACGCCATCAAAGTGAATGTGGCATGCTACACCCTTCGAGACATCAGAAAAGGAGTGTCTACCGAATACCCCATTGTCAAGATTGGAGCCCAATACTGGATGGGTGGAGAGCTCCATGCCACCACCTACCGTGACGGAACTCCCCTGAAAAAACAAACCGACTTGGGAACAGACAAAGCCGGATATTACAAGCCAGACAAATATGATATTCATTTTTACAATGGAGAAGCCATACTGGCAGGAGAGCTGGCTCCCGAAGGCTGGAAAATTCCATCGGATGCAGACTGGGAGCAACTGAAAAACTACACCGGCAACAATACCTCCATACTAAAAGCAGGAGAATGGCAGACAATGGTATCCGGCGAAGTTGTCCCCGTCAATAACCATACCCGATTCAATGCTTTCCCCGTAGGAATGTGGTACAACAAGAGCCACAACAGCCCCAACAAGATGACCGCCTTTTGGAGTTGGGACTACACAAAGCATACACTTTCGGAAAGCACCTTTTACTTTCTCGGCGAAAGCAACGAGTTTGTCAAAAGCACCGCCCATGTCACCGGCAAGCCCTATTATAAAGCCCTTTCCATTCGCTGTATAAAAGAATAGCCGGCAATTTCGGCATTTCTCATTTCTTTTTCGTATTTTTGTTCCCAATGTGCAAGATTTTTGCCAATCGGACAAAGATAACGAAAAAGAAATGAGAGTAATCGACCTGATAAACAGTAACGAAAAAACAGCTTTTTCCTTTGAAATATTGCCACCACTGAAAGGTACGGGCATCGAAAAGCTGTATCAGACCATAGATACGTTACGGGAATTCGACCCTAAATATATCAACATCACCACGCACCGCAGCGAATATGTGTACAAAGACCTCGGCAACGGATTGTTCCAGCGAAACCGCCTGCGCCGCCGCCCCGGAACCGTAGCCGTAGCCGCTGCCATCCAGAATAAATACAACATCACCATGGTACCGCACATCCTTTGCAGCGGTTTCACCCGCGAGGAGACGGAGTACGTGCTGCTCGACCTGCAATTCCTCGGCATCACCGACCTGCTGGTACTTCGTGGGGACAAGGCAAAGCACGAATCCTCGTTTATCCCCGTGGGCAACGGTTATCACCACGCCATCGAACTACAGGAACAAATCAATAACTTCAACAAAGGCATCTTTGTGGACGGCTCCGAGATGAAAGTCACCAATACCCCGTTTTCATACGGTGTGGCATGCTATCCGGAAAAGCATGAAGAAGCTCCCAACATGGATACTGACATCCACTGGCTGAAGAAGAAAATGGAAATGGGTGCGGAGTATGCCGTGACCCAGCTCTTCTACGACAACCGGAAATATTTCGACTTCGTGAAGCGCGCCCGTCAAGCCGGTGTCACCATCCCGATTATCCCGGGCATCAAACCCTTCAAGAAGCTGTCACAACTCAGCATGATACCAAAGACTTTCAAAGTCGACCTTCCCGAGGAACTGACCAAAGAGGTTCTGAAGTGCAATACCGATGCGGAAGCCCAGCAAGCGGGTATCGAATGGTGCGTGCAGCAGTGCAAAGAGCTGATAGCCCATGGCGTCCCAAGCCTCCACTTCTACTCGGTAGGAGCCACAGACAGTATCAGAGAAGTAGCCAAACAAATCTACTAAACAATGGATGACTGATAGTTGACAATTGACAACTGGCAGTGTCACAAGTAATAACTCATAACTAATTAACCCGTGTTCAGTTTCAAGGAGATAATAGGTCAAGAGGCAGCCAAACAAAGGCTGATACAAGAAGTGCAGGAAGGACGCATCCCCCACGCACAACTTTTCTGCGGCTCTGCCGGAGTAGGAAAACTCCCATTGGCACTTGCCTATGCCCGCTATCTCTGCTGTCCCCACCGGACGGAAACCGATGCATGCGGCACCTGCCCTTCCTGCGTGAAATGGAACAAGCTGGTGCATCCCGACGTACACTTCGTATACCCTATCGTCAAAAGCGCCAAAGGGAAAAAGGAAGTCTGCGACGATTATATCGCCAACTGGCGACGCCTTCTGCTGAACAGTCCCTATTTCGGGCTGAACCATTGGCTGAACGAAATGGATGCCGAAAACGGACAAGCCATCATCTACGCCAAAGAGAGTGATGAGATAACTCGCAAACTCAGCCTGAAGTCCAGCGAAGGAGGTTACAAAGTGACCATCGTATGGCTACCCGAAAAAATGCACGAGGTCTGCGCCAACAAGCTACTGAAGCTACTGGAAGAGCCACCCGAAAGAACGATATTCCTCCTCATCTCCGAAGCTCCGGAAATGATACTGCCTACCATCCTCAGCCGCACGCAGCGCTTCAACATCCCCAAGATTGAAGAAGCCGACATAGCCGAAGCCCTGCAGCAGAAATACGGAGTGCAGCCCCGCGACAGCGAGACGATAGCCCATCTGGCAAACGGCGACTTCATCAAAGCGCTGGAAACCATCCACCTGAATGAGGAGAACGAACTGTTCTTCAATCTCTTTGTCAGCTTGATGCGTCTCTCCTACCAGCGCAAGATACGGGAAATGAAACAATGGAGCGAGCAACTTGCCGCCATGGGACGCGAACGGCAGAAAAACTTCCTGGACTACTGCCAGCGTATGACCCGCGAGAACTTCATCTACAACCTGCATCGTAAGGAGATGAACTACATGACGTTGCCCGAACAAAACTTCGCCACCCGTTTCGCCCCCTTTGTCAACGAACGGAATGTCATGGGTATCATGGACGAACTAAGTGAGGCACAACGCCACATCGAGCAGAACGTAAACGCCCGCATGGTGTTCTTCGACTTCTCGCTAAAGATGATTGTGCTGTTGAAACAATGAAAGGTGGCAAAACAATGAAATGCAAAGTATCAAATAGTAAATAGTCAAATAGTAAATAAATCAGATGATGGAATTTAAACTACATAACGGAAGCGGAGGCCTGTGCTGCAAGAGTTGCGGCAGGCAGGACAAGCAACTGAACACCTACGACTGGCTGGCAGACATTCCGGGCAATGCCAATGAAAGTGAGCTGGTAGAGGTTCAGTTCAAGAATACTCGCAAGGGTTATTTCCGCAACAGCAACAAGATACCTCTGGAGAAAGGCGACATCGTAGCCGTAGAAGCCACCCCCGGACATGACATCGGTGTGGTAACCCTGACCGGACGACTCGTACCGCTACAAATGAAGAAGACCAATATCAAGTCCGAGGCAGACATCAAACGCATTTACCGCAAGGCGAAACCTGTGGATATGGAGAAGTACAACGAGGCAAAAGCCCGCGAACACTCAACCATGATACGTTCGCGTCAGATAGCCTTAGACCTCGACCTCAACATGAAGATTGGTGATGTGGAGTATCAGGGAGACGGCAACAAGGCCATCTTCTACTACATCGCCGACGAGCGGGTGGACTTCCGCCAGCTCATCAAGGTTCTTGCCGACGCCTTCCACGTACGCATCGAGATGAAACAGATAGGCGCCCGCCAAGAAGCAGGACGCATCGGTGGCATCGGTCCTTGCGGACGCGAACTCTGCTGCGCCACCTGGATGACCTCCTTCGTATCGGTATCTACCAGCGCGGCGCGTTTCCAAGACATATCCCTGAATCCGCAGAAGCTTGCCGGCCAATGCGCCAAACTGAAATGCTGCCTCAACTACGAAGTGGACTGTTACGTGGAAGCACAAAAGCGTCTGCCCTCACGTGAGATTACCCTGGAAACGAAGGATGGCGAGTTCTTCTTCTTCAAGGCTGACATCCTGAGCAATCTGATAACCTACTCGAGCGACAAGAATATCCCCGCCAACCTGGTGACCATCAGCGGCAGACGGGCTTTTGAGGTCATCGGCTTGAACAGACGCGGCATCAAGCCCGACAGCCTGACAGAAGAAAACCATCGCTCCGAACCTAAAAAGCCGGTAGACTTGCTGGAACAAGAGAGCCTCACCCGCTTTGACCGTAACCGTAAAGGCAAGGGTGGCGGTGACGGCAACGGTGGCGAAAACAGCAACAACAACCGTAACAGGAAAAAGAAAAAGAGTGGAAACGGTCGTCCGCAACAGAGTGCTCCCCAAGCCAACAGTCAGAGAGAACAATCTTGGCAAGACCGGCAACCGAGGCAAAAACAAGACCGGCAAGCCCCCAAACAGGGTGACCAGCAACAAGGCGAACGTCAACAAAGGAACAATAACAACCGTCGTCCGCCCCGTAACAATAAGCCTAAACCTCAAGGTGAAAGACCTGCCCAAAATGACAAACCGACTCAAGAATAGAAATCTCTGCCTGAGAGGTATCATACTACTGTTTGCCGCAAGCCTGCTGAGCGCTTGCGACAAACAGACTGTATACCATTCCTTCCAATCCCTCCCCACCGAAGGCTGGCTGCGCAAAGACACACTCTCTTTCGACGTGAAGGTCACCGACTCACTGACCTATTACAAACTGTCTTTGGAAGTGCGCAACCGAAACAACTACCCTTATCAAAATCTACCTCTATCCATTTGCTACACCACCACAGATTCCATCCCGGCACCTGCAGACACCATACAGCTAATTCTGGCAGACAAAGAAGGAGTCTGGAAAGGTGACGGCTGGGGAGGTCTCTATCAGACTGCCGTTTCCGCAGGAAGCATTCGAATCGGCAAACCCGGCACCTACCTTTTTAAGGTGGCCTATACGCTACCGGACGACAGACTGCAAGGAATCAATGACATCGGCATCAAACTGAAGAGATAGGAGCTCCCTATTCTGCTTTATTACCTTTTCTAACAACTGTCTCAGTCTCCCACTCACATCTCCTCGAAGGGGAAACTGACGAGCTCTCATAACTGACCCTCTTGCCTCATGTAAACAATGTGTAAATGCAATGTAATGATAATCAAGCCCATTCGCATATTCCACAAGAAAACGGAATCACAACTAAATTCGGCGATTACGTCCCGCATCAATCCGTAGGAAAATAAACAACAGGATAGTGAACCCCCAAAGAGACGAACCTCCATAACTGAAGAAAGGCAATGGGATACCGATAACAGGAGTCAGTCCCAGCACCATACCTATATTGATGAATAAATGGAATAAGAATATGCTAAGCACAGAGTAGCCGTATACCCGGCCAAAGGGAGATTGCTGCCGCTCGGCCACGGCAATCAGCCGTAAAATAAGAATAAGGAACAGTAACAGTACAGCCGTAGACCCTACGAATCCTTCCTCCTCACCCACGGTGCAAAAAATGAAGTCCGTATCTTGCTCCGGCACATACTTCAGCTTTGTCTGCGTACCGTTCAAGAAACCTTTGCCGGTCAGCCCCCCGGAACCGATGGCTATCTTCGACTGGTTCACGTTATAGCCGGCACCAGCAAGGTCCTCTTCCATACCGAGCACCACCTTGATACGTATCTGTTGATGGGGCTCCAGCACTTTATTGAAGAAGTAGTCGCTGGAGTAGAGAAAACCTATCGACCCCAAGGCAAACAGCCCGATCAGAAAATAAGATAAATGGCGCTCGCTTAAAGAAAGAAAGATTAGATACCCGACAACAAGTGCACAAAGCCCCCACTGTACCCACACCAAGTTGAAGGGTACCACGTATTCCGAAGTCAGATAAGCCACAAGTAGCAGTCCCAACGAACCACCGATGATATTCCGCGTGGGTTCCCAACGCTTTTTATAAACCCACACCATGCCTCCGGCAAAGAGCAGCACCATCAGCAGCACGGCAAACTCTCCGATAGGCGTCGGCGTATCGGCAATCATTACCGCATCAAAACGGATGCCCACTACAAAGTAGACCACCGCACATATACCCGAGAAGAGCACCACGCCCGGCATTCCCTCCCGATAAAGCATCAGAAAAAATGCAGAGTACACCAATGCCGAACCCGTCTCCCGCTGCAGGATAATCAGCAACATGGGGAAGAGAATCAGAAAAGCCAGCATAAGGGAGCTTTTCCAGTTCTTCATCGTAAACGAGTAGGCACTCATATACTTGGCCAGCGCCAGCGCCGTGGCAAACTTGGCAAATTCCGCCGGTTGCAAACTGACCGGTCCCAGGATAATCCACGACCGCGATCCTTTCGTGTCGGGCGCAATGAATATCGTGACAATCAGCAACAGCATCAGCCCTATATATATAAGGTAGGAGAACATGTCATAGAGGGAATCGTCCAGCATCAGCAATACAAACCCCAGCCCGAAGGAACATATAATCCAGACGAACTGCTTGCCGGCACGGGTGGAGAAGTCCAGAAAGTCACGGTCACCATAATCATAACTCGCTCCACAGACACTGAACCAGCCGAATACAATCAGCAGCAGGTAAACGACAATCGTCACCCAGTCCAATGATTTCCACATACTATCTTTCCGCGTCACCAATTTATTCACTATTTTACGATTTACAATTTACGATTGGAGTTACTCATCCTTGATTCCTCTCCATCATCTCTCCTCATCACCGTAGAGTATCACACGGTTGCTGAATTCTTCTGCCCGTATCTCGTTCTCGGGCGACAGTTTTCCATGCAGGTACTGATCCATCATCATTGCACCGATAGGCACTCCATACGTAGCACCGAAACCACCGTTCTCCACATACACCGCAATGGCTATCTTGGGATTATCCATCGGGGCAAAGCCCATGAAAACGGAATGGTCTTTGCCACGGTTCTGCGCCGTACCCGTCTTACCACACACCTCTATACCGGGCAAGATAGCACCTGCCACACGGCATGTCCCTCCCGTAACGGCGGCACGCATACCCTTCACCACCATCTCATAATACTCACGGTCGACAATGGGATAGCGGGGATTACGATAAAGAGTGTCGAGCTCATTGTCCTCTATCTCCTTTACGATATGCGGAGTGATGAAATGTCCCCGGTTGGCAATGGTCGCACCCAAATTAGCAATCTGCAACGGAGTAGCGGTAATCTCACCCTGCCCGATGGAGATACTGATAACTGTCAGCCCGTTCCAAGAGCCCCGATACGTCTTATCATAAAATTGGGCATTGGGAATAAAGCCACGCTGCTCACCAGGAAGATCGGTACCGAGCCGATAGCCGAACCCCTGCGACACCATGTGGTCTTTCCATACCGTAATCGCATTCTGTGGCGAACCATACTTCTTGTCACCGAACATACGGAACAGCCCCCAGCAGAAATAAGAGTTACACGAAGTGGCGATGGCAGGTACCAGTGGCAACGGGGAGCCATGCGCATGGCATCCTACATGCAAACTTCCATAGTTGAAGCCATGCGCACAAGGATAAGCCGGATAATCCTCATGAATAATCTCTTCCTGAAGGAACGTCAGCGCCTGAGCCGTCTTGAAAGTAGAACCCGGAGGATATGCCCCCATAATGGCACGGTTCAGCAAAGGTTTCCGCTTGTCCATCTGCAACATCCGGTGATTTTTTCCGCGTTGCCGCCCAATCATCAGATGAGGGTCGAAGGAAGGCGAAGAAACCATACAGAGAATCTCGCCCGTAGCCGGTTCGATGGCCACGATTGCACCGATTTTATTCTGCAGCAGGCGTTCGCCCAGCATCTGCAAGTCTATGTCCAACCCCAAGGTCAAATTCTTGCCTGGCACGGAAGGACGATCCAACTGTCCATTCATGTAGCGCCCCTGAATACGTCCATGGGCATCACGCAAAAGGATTTCCACCCCTTTTTCTCCACGCAGGTACTTTTCATAAGACTTCTCGATGCCTTGCTTGCCTATATAGTCACCACGGATATAGTAATCATCGTTCTCTATATCACGCTTGGACACCTCAGCAATATCCCCCAACGCATGTCCGGCAGAATTATAAGTATATTGGCGGATGGTGCGCCGCTGAATATAGAAACCCTGAAACTTGAACAGCTTCTCCTGAAACACGCCGCACTCCTCGGCAGAAAGTTGCGTCATAAACACCTGATGGGTGTATTTGGAATAACCGGGATTCATCCAACGGTTCTTGACGTCCTTCATCCGTTTGTCAAACTGTTCACGGGTGATGTTCAGGGCGCTGCAAAGGTCGAGCGTGTCCAACTGTATCACCTCCCGCGGAACAAACGTAATGTCGTATGCCGGCTGGTTAAACACAAGCAACTTACCGTTACGATCGTAGATAGCCCCGCGCGAGGGATATTGTATCTTGTTCAGAAAAGCGTTGCTGTCGGCATTCTTCTTGTAGTCATCGGTCATAATCTGCAAGTCGAACAACCGGAACACGTAAATAATAACGATGACAATAGCCGCCGCCCCAATTACATATTTCCGCTTTTCTAATGTATAATCTTTCATCAATTCCTAATCCTTAATCCCTTTATCCTTTCTTTCTTATCCCCTCAACAGCCATAATGCAGGTCACAGTAAGCAGGGTACTTGTCGCGATTCTCAACAACAGCGTACCGATATGGGCAAAAGAGAAAAATTCGAGGGCAAGCAACAAGCCGTGATGTATCAGCACGCTCACAACCAAATATTTCAGAAAAGGAAGAATCCCCATTGTACGGATAGCCGGAACCAGTGTATCCAGCGTGTCACGAGGCACGAATAAGCGCAGGAAAACGGGACGCAAGAAAGCCAGGAACACCGTAGCAGCAGCATTCATCCCCGGCGTGTCGGAAAAGACATCGACAGCCAAGCCCAAGAAAAATGCCCACAACATCAACGCATTGCGGGGAGTGTCCGACTCAAACTTCAATATCAGGTAAATGTACAGAAATGGAGTGGCATATCCTGCTATATGCACATTGTTCAATATCAGTACCTGCAACAGTACCAAGCCTATGAACCATCCTATTTTATGCAGATAATTAACTAACAATGCTATCTTTTTTTACGCTAAACGATATATCATCAATCATCAATCACCAATTACTACTCTTCCCCCTTTGCTTCCAATGCCTTTTGCTCAGCTTGCCCGGTGCGGGATATGACACGCACATTGCTCAGCTTTCCAAAGTCCGTAGCCAGCTTTATCTTCAACAGATAGGAAAGCCCGTCGTGCGAATCGGACATATCATCCACCGTCCCCACCATGACACCTTCGGGAAACACCGTAGAATAACCACTGGTCACTACCGTATCTCCCAGATTGAATTCAGCATGCCGGGGTAAATCCTTCAGATAGGCAAAACGGGAGTCACCTCCCTCCCATTTCAGATAACCGAAATAATCACTGCCCACAATCTTGCTGCTGATGCTCGACTTGCTGTTCAACAACGGAATGACCAACGAATAATGGGGAGAGGTCTTATACACAATACCCACCACGCCATTGGCATCCACCACTCCCATCTCAGGACGGATACCTTCCGTCGTTCCACGGTCTAAAGTGATGTAATTATCAGCCTTGTTCAGGCTGTTCTTTATGACATTCGCCTTGAATACCTGATACTCCGTAGGAGCAAGCCGTTCCATACTGTACAGTCTGGCGGAGTCCAATCCTTTTTCTTTCAATACATTTTCCAGAAAGGAAAGTCGCTGTTCCAACCACATATTACGGTCGAGCAAGTCCTCATTGACCGTCTTCAAATGAAAATAAGAAGTGATGCCACCCGATAGCTCATAAACCTTCCCTGCCACGCCATTGGCAGAGGTGAAATACACACTCTGCTGGTAATGGTTGAAGCGAAATAATAAAATAAAACTGGCTACCTCTAACAGAAGAAAGAGGAACCAGTAATTATATTTAATGAGAAAGTTTAATAAATTCCGCATTACCGCATCAGGAATGAGAAGCGGTCAACATTCTTCAATGCCACGCCCGTACCTTTGGCAACGGCATGCAAGGGGTCTTCCGCAATGTGGAACGGTATGTTTATTTTATCAGTCAGACGCTTATCCAGGCCACGAAGCAATGCGCCGCCGCCGGCAAGGTAGATACCGTTGTGGACGATGTCGGCATACAATTCGGGAGGTGTATTCTCCAATGCACTCAAGATGGCAGTCTCAATCTTAGAAATAGACTTCTCCAAGCAGTGCGCCACTTCCTGATAGCATACCGGCACTTCCATGGGCAATGCCGTGATGCGGTTCGGACCATGAACGATATAGTCTTCGGGAGCATCTTCACCAAGTTCCGTCAAGGCGGCACCTACATTAATCTTAATACGCTCAGCCATACGCTCGCTGACCTTCACGTTGTGCTGGCGGCTCATGTATTCCTGAATATCGGCTGTCAGGTCATCACCGGCAATACGGATGGAGTTGTTGCTTACGATACCTCCCAAAGAGATAACGGCAATTTCCGTAGAGCCACCACCTATGTCAACAATCATATTGCCTTCGGGAGCCTCCACGTCGATACCGATACCGATGGCAGCGGCCATCGGCTCGAAAATCAAATAAACGTCGCGCCCGCCGGCATGCTCGGCAGAATCGCGCACGGCACGCAACTCCACTTCGGTACTGCCCGAAGGAACTCCAATCACCATGCGGAGTGACGGAGAGAAAAGACGGTTACGGTTGTTCACCATCTTGATAAGTCCGCGTATCATCTGCTCGCAAGCATAGAAGTCTGCAATCACACCATCACGCAGCGGACGGATGGTACGTATGTTTTCGTGGGTCTTTTCATGCATCATCTTTGCTTTGTCACCCACGGCAATCATTTTATCGGTACGACGGTCTAAGGCCACCACCGAAGGCTCATCCACCACAATCTTGCCATTCGTGGTGATGATGGTATTGGCTGTGCCAAGGTCCATCGCTATTTCTTGTGTAAAAGAGAATAATCCCATTAATATTTACGATTTAACTATTTACGATTGATATTCCTTTTGTTTACAATTTGAGATTCAGACTTACGATGTAACTTCAATCGTAAATCGTAAATCGTCAAATCGTAAATCCGAATTAGTGCTTAAAATGACGGAATCCGGTAATTACCATGGCAATACCATGTTCGTTGCAATATTCAAACGAGAGTTCATCCTTGATACTCCCACCCGGCTGGATGACAGCAGTTACTCCCTCGTTACCGGCAATCTCCACACAATCCGGGAAGGGGAAGAACGCGTCACTCGCCATTACTGCACCATTCAGGTCGAAACCAAAGTTCTTGGCTTTCTCGATAGCCTGTTTCAAAGCATCCACACGGCTGGTCTGACCTACACCGCTTGCCAACAGTTGCTTGCCTTTTGCCAGCACAATAGCATTCGACTTACTGTTCTTCACAATTTTGTTTGCAAAGAGCATGTCTTCAATTTCTTGGGCTGTGGGAGCTTTTGTGGTTACAGTCTTCAACTCTTCAGGAGTTTCCACCTTAAGGTCGCGGTCCTGAACCAATACACCGTTCAGCAGAGAGCGGAACTGCTTCTTAGGCAGAGCTGCCGACTTGCGAACCAAGATAATACGGTTCTTCTTCTGACCGAGAATTTCCAACGCATCCACATCATAATCGGGAGCAATAATCACCTCAAAGAAAATTTTATTGATTTCTTCGGCGGCAGTCTTGTCTATCACACTGTTCGTGATGAGTACACCACCGAAAGCAGATACCGGGTCACCGGCAAGCGCATCGTTCCATGCTTCCAGTACAGTGGGACGTGAAGCCAACCCGCAGGCATTGTTATGTTTCAGGATAGCGAAAGTAGTATCTTTGAATTCATCAATCAAGTCAACGGCAGCATTGATGTCGAGCAGGTTGTTATAAGAGATTTCCTTACCATGAATCTGGTCGAACATAGCATCAATATTGCCATAGAAATAACCTTTCTGGTGCGGATTCTCACCGTAGCGTAAAGTCTTCTGGCTGTTGGCAGAACAACGGAAAGCGGAACTTTCCTCGCCATCAAAATAGTTGAAGATGGCAGAATCATAGTGTGAAGACACTCCGAACGCCTCTTTGGCAAACCAACGACGCTCTTCGATGGTAGTAGTGGCTCCGTGTTCCATCAGCATGTCACGGAACGGCTGATATTGTGCCTGCGAAGCGATGATAACCACATCATTGTAGTTCTTGGCAGCAGCACGAATCAGGGAGATACCACCTATATCAATCTTTTCGATGATGGCCGGTTCTTCGGCACCACTGGCAACTGTAGCCTCAAACGGATAGAGGTCAACGATGACGAGGTCTATTTCGGGGATTTCATATTTTTCAATCTGTTGCATATCCTGCTCCAGTCCACGGCGGCAAAGGATACCTCCGAAAACCTTCGGATGCAAAGTCTTCACGCGTCCACCCAGAATGGAAGGGTATGTAGTCAGGTCTTCCACTGCCTTGCAGGGATAACCCAGGGATTCTATAAACTGACGGGTTCCACCGGTTGAGAGGAACTCTACACCTTCTTCATGCAGTTTGGTAATGATTTCGTCCAAACCTTCCTTATGGTAAACTGATACCAGAGCTGTTTTGATTCTTTTTGTTTCAGACATGGATTTGCGTATTAAAGTATGCGTATATTAGTATTTGATGTGCAAAGTTACAAATTTTGTTTATTCATACATACATTCATACACAATAAATTAGGTATAATTAAAAAAGGCGGCATCTGTTTCCAGTCTGCCGCCTTTTTTTAAGGGCTATTTTGTTGGTTTACCAAATAGATACACGTTTTTCTACCGGCAAGAACATCGGGTCTTTTTCTGTCACATTAAATGCCTCATACCAAGCACCTATTTGCGGCAGTGCACCGTTTACACGCCATTCGCCCAATGAGTGCACATCACTTTTTGTGCGGTTCAGCACTTCTTCGGGACGGATATTGTTGCCCCATACACCTGCGTATGCCAGGAAGAAACGCTGTTCGGGAGTGAAACCATCCAACACCGGCAACGAATTGGTAGCCGTAGCTTTCTTGAATGCCTGATAAGCAACCTGCAGGCCACCGTGGTCGGCAATATTCTCACCCAATGTCATGCGTCCGTTGGCATATACGCCCGGAGCAACCTCGATGCTATCAAAGAAGTTTACCATCACCTGGGCACGTTCGTCAAAGTTCTTGGCGTCTTCAGCAGTCCACCAGTCTTTCAGGTTACCGTCCTTGTCGTACTGGCGGCCTTGGTCATCGAATCCATGAGTCATTTCATGGCCGATTACCACACCGATGGCACCGTAGTTAAAGGCGTCATCTGCATTCATATCGAAGAAAGGATATTGCAGGATACCGGCGGGGAAACAGATTTCATTGGTAGTGGGGTTGTAATAAGCGTTGACAGTCTGCGGAGTCATCAGCCACTCGTCCTTATCCACCGGCTTTCCGGCCTTGGCTATCATTTGGGCATGGTCCCACTCATTGGCACGCTCCATGTTTGCCCAATAAGAATCGTCCTTGATTTCCAGCGTGGAGTAGTCTTTCCAAGTGTCGGGATAACCAATCTTCACATGGAAGGTAGCCAGTTTTTCCAGAGCTTTCACCTTGGTAGAATCACCCATCCAGGCAAGATTCTTGATACGTTCGCCCAGGCTTTCCTGCAAGTTCTTCACCAAAGTAACCATACGTTCCTTGGCAGCAGCAGGGAAATATTTTTCCACGTACATCTGGCCTACGGCTTCACCCAGCGCACTGCTTACAGTGCTTACCGCTCTCTTCCAGCGGGGCTGCATTTCTTGTGTACCGCTCATGGTGCGGCTGTAGAAGTCGAAGTTCTGTTCTGCCATAGCATCGTTCAGCAAGCTTGCGGCAGAATCAATCAATTTCCATTGCAGATAAAGGCTTTGCTGTTCAATAGGCAACGTATCCAGAATATCGGCAGCAGCTTTCAGCGAAGCAGGCTGGCCTACGATAATTTCCTTCACATCCTTCAATCCCATGGCAGACAAATAAGCATTCCAATCGAAAGTAGGATAATTCTGTTTCAGCTCTTCCATGCTCATTTTGTTATAATTGGCATGCGGGTCACGCAACTCCGTACGAGAGCGGAAAGCCTTGGCAAGACATGTTTCCACATCCATCACCACCTCCATACCTTTCTTGGCAGTAGCCTCGTCAAAACCGGCCAATCGATACATCTTCTGTACATGCGCGCGGAAAGCATCACGAATTTTAGCAGTAGCCTCATCGTTTTCCAGATAGTATTCGCGTTCGCCCATGCTCAGCCCGGTCTGATAGGTCTGTACAGCATTCATGCTACTGTTCATTTCGTCAGCGCCAACATACAGCACGTTGTAGGCGATGATACCTTTCTTCTGCATATCGCCCAGCAAAGCATAAAGCTCCTTCTTGTCCTTCAAAGCAGCCAGCTGGTCAAGTTCAGCCTTGATGGGGGCTACACCGTCCTTGTTCAGCTTCACGCTGTCCATTACGATTTTGTACAAGTCACCGATTTTTTGTGCCACACTACCGGCTTCGTGTTGGGTGGCGGCAAGTTCTTCAATCAGTCCTTGAATCTGCTTACGGTTGTTTTCTGCAAGGATAGTAAAAGAGCCGTACTGTGAGTACTCAGCAGGAATCGGATTGTTCTTCATCCAACCGCCACATGCGTATTGGTAAAAGTCAGTTCCGGGTAGAGCCGTCGTGTCAAGATTGGCGAGCTGGATGCCTGCTGTAAGTTCAGCCTGCTGCTTGCCGGTGTTGCAGGATGCCGTCATCAGACAGAACGCTGCAATAGGTAACAAATGATTTGCTTTCATAAATATATAAAATATAACAGTTAGTGATTCTCCAACTCTACAGTAGCCGCGTCCCACTCTTCCATCGCACGGTCAAGCTGCTCTTTCAGTTTTTGGTGCTGCTCATAAAGCGACATGTCCGAAGCTCCTTCCGGTGTAGCCATCCTGGCCTCAAGAATAGCAATGGCAGCCTCCGTCTGCTCTATCTCCGCTTCACAATCGGCAACGCGGCGTTCCAGTTTCTTAAGTTTCTTGTTAAACTCCTTCTGCTCCTCGTAAGAGAGTTTGGTTGCCGAGGGTTGGGCCGATTCTGCACCGACACTGCCCGATGCCGCCTTTCCGGCAGTGGGCGAAGTGGAAAGTGAAGGGGATTTCTGTAACTCATTCAGACTCTCTATCTGCTTCTTTTGCAGGAAATCATAAATTCCTCCCAGATGTTCCTTCACCAGTCCGCCACCGAACTCGTACACTTTAGTCGCAAGTCCGTCCAAGAAATCACGGTCATGACTGACTATTATCACAGTACCGTCAAAATCGCGAACAGCCTCCTTCAGCACATCTTTGGAGCGCATGTCAAGATGATTCGTCGGTTCGTCGAGAATCAGAAAATTCACCGGTTCCAACAGCAGTTTTATCATGGCAAGCCGGGTGCGCTCTCCACCGCTGAGCACTTTCACCTTTTTATCCGAAGCCTCACCGCCGAACATGAAAGCACCCAGAATATCACGGATTTTGAGACGGACATCCCCTACGGCCACGCGGTCAATCGTATCAAATACAGTCAAGTTCTCATCCAAGAGTTGTGCCTGGTTCTGGGCAAAATATCCAATCTGCACATTATGTCCCAGTGTAAGTTTTCCGGTATAATCCGTAATCTCACCCATAATACACTTTACAAGCGTAGACTTACCTTCGCCATTCTTGCCGACAAAAGCAACCTTCTCTCCACGGTTGATGGTCAAGTTCACATCATGGAAAATAACGTGCTCACCGTAGGATTTCTCCATATCCTCGCAGATAACAGGATAATTACCGCTACGACTACTGCAAACGAACTTCAGGCGCAAAGAGGAGTTGTCTTCTTCATCCACCTCGATACGTTCTATCTTTTCAAGCTGCTTGATGCGACTTTGCACCTGCACTGCTTTGGTAGCCTTGTACCGGAAGCGTTCGATAAAGTCTTCCGTATCTTGTATCTGCTTCTGCTGATTCTCGTAAGCACGCAGTTGCTGCTCCCGACGCTCCTTGCGAAGCACCACGAACTCATCATATTTCACTTTATAGTCGTAAATGCGTCCACAAGTTATTTCGATGGTACGCGTAGTGACGTTGTTCAAAAAGGCACGGTCGTGGCTGACAAGCACCACCGCATTGGCACGGGTGGAAAGAAAGTTCTCCAACCACTGGATACTTTCGATATCAAGGTGGTTGGTGGGCTCGTCGAGCAGCAACACATCCGGACGGCGAAGCAACAGTTTGGCAAGTTCTATACGCATGCGCCAACCACCGGAGAATTCGCTTGTAGAGCGGTCGAAGTCCTCGCGGCTGAAGCCCAGCCCCTGAAGCGTGCGCTCTATCTCGGCACGGTAGTTGGTACCACCCATCATCAGGAAACGTTCATTTTCGTTGGTGAAGCGGTCAATCAGTTTCTGGTAATCCTCGCTGTCGTAGTCGGTACGTTCGGCAAGTTGCAGGTTCATACGCTCAATATCAGCCTGCATCTCAAAAATATGCTCGAAGGCAAGTTCGGCCTCCTGCATCACAGTACGCTCGTCACTGAGTATCATCACTTGGGGCAAATACCCGATAGTACATTCGCGGGGAACGGCAACAACACCGGCAGTGGGCTGCTGAATGCCAGCCAATATCTTGAGCATGGTAGACTTACCGGCACCATTCTTGCCGACAAGAGCTATACGGTCTTTCTTATTGATAACATAAGAGACGTCTTCGAACAGAGGAGTGGCATTAAATTCTACCTTCAGTCCTTCTACAGATATCATAGTGTCAATGAATTTATCGTTAAGAGCTGCAAAGGTAGCGATTTTCAACGGTATATAAAGATAAAACGGAGAAAATGCCGGCAATTCCTACAATAGTATATCACACTTCCTCGCACACCACCAGCACCAGCATCAGCCCCACACCGCAACCTGAGTCACCTGCTTTCCGTATCCGCGGCTCCTCGTTCATATTTATTAAAAATGAAAAAGTCATGGTAATCAGAGAATACCTTGCCAAGGCATAGACATAGCACCGACACGGTTTTGCCAAAGTAATGGCAAGACTTTGCCAAGCTGATGACAAGGCCTTGCCAACAAGGAGGCAAAACTGTGCCAACAAGCTGGCAAAAGAATGGAAGCATGGAAGACAAAAACAAAAAAGACAGAAGAACAAAAGAACAAACACAGCTCCGGCAAAACGCCTTCCCCATATTTGTCCTTTTGCTCTTCTGTCCTATAAATTAACGCAAATCGCGAATCAGGTTATCCTTCTATCTTACTTTTAGAACAACTTTGCAGGATATTCGCCTGCATCCACCAGAGCCTGAATCTTGTCGACCACGCTCTGACGGTCTTCAGGATAAGTCACACCAAACCACTTGCTGGTCGTATCGAGCACTTCGCAGGTAGCAGTGCCGTCGTTAATCAGCTTATCCACCATCAGCGGGATGAAGAATTCGCTCTTCAGGTTCTCCATGTTCTTCGGGTCGCTCAAGAAACTCTTGAAAAATTCTGCACTGTAAGCAAAATAATCGGGAGTAAAGCCCCAGAAATTCATGCTGACCGGAGTAGTCTCGGGAGTAGCAGTCCATTCGCCGTTATCGTCGATGTACTTCACTTCGCCGTCCATACGTTGAATCTTGGTACGTTCCACTACGGAAGTCAACAGATTGTTTGCATCCGTTCCGCACAAACCGCGGGATACGGTACCGCTTTCACTCAACGTGTTGCCAATGCGGAATCCTACCATGGAATACACATTCTTGGAACCTTCGGGAAGGGAAGACAGGAATTTGCCCATTACCTGAAAAGAGTCGCGGCCATAGAAATCATCACAATTGATAACGGCAAACGGTTCCTTTATCACATCGGCACCCATCATCACAGCATGATTGGTTCCCCAAGGTTTGGTACGTCCTTCGGGACAAGTGAAGCCTTCGGGAAGGTTGTCGATAGACTGGAACACCAGTTCGCATGGAATATGACCTTCGTATTTAGAAATGATTTTATCACGGAAATCCTGCTCAAAATCCTTACGGATAACAAAAACGAGCTTGCCGAAACCGGCATTGATAGCATCGTAGATAGAATAATCCATAATAGTTTCGCCATTGGGACCCAGTCCGTCCAATTGTTTCAAGCCACCGTAACGGCTACCCATACCGGCTGCCAATAAGAATAAAGTTGGTTTCATATCAGTTATATTTAAAAAGGTTAGTGTATCACGTTTGATAACGATTGCAAATGTACAAAAATTTATGACTGGCAGAAGGAAGTTTCAGTTCATTCTTTAGCCTCAACCGTACAAAAACGCGCATTTTATGAAAAATCAACTTCTTCACAAACAATCAGAACGGATAACCGATGGCAAAGTGCACAGCCAGTCCGTCTTTGAACTTAGGAATATTGTAATATCCCGACTTTCCGGTATCATACGGATTATGCAGTCCGATACCCAAATCCAGACGGAAAACAAGGAAGTCCAAATCGTAACGCAAGCCGAATCCCGTGCCCAAAGCAATCTGTTTCGGGAAGTTCTTCAGGGTAAACTCACCGTTCGGGCGACTTTCGTCCTTGCGCATCAGCCATACATTGCCGGCATCCAGAAACACAGCCCCGTGCAAATCCGCAATCATACGGAAGCGATACTCTACATTGGCTTCCATGCGGATATCGCCTACATGGTTAATATAGGTATACTTCCTGTTCTTCTCGGGAGGATAGCCACCCGGGCCTATGCTGCGCGCAGAGAAAGCACGCACACTATTGGCACCACCGATATAGAACTGTTCTGTATAAGGGGCAGTCGTAGCGTTTCCGTACGACCATATCACTCCTCCCGCAATGCGCGAGGCTATCATCTGATTCTTGTCTATACGGTAATGATACCTGAATTCCGAATTCAGCTTCAGGAACTGTGCGAAAGGCACACCGAAAAGCTTCTTTCCCTCCTCGCCGAACGGCTTGCCGAACATGCGGTAAACAGCCGAAGTCAGATTACCGGCCGATACGACAGTGGTCTGCCACCAAATGGGATTGCGCTTGCGACGCACAGAAGCATTGTCATAAGTATAGGTATACTCCATAGCTGGTATAAACTGGTCGCGCAAACTGACATAGAGAGCCGGATTCTGGGCACGCAACGCATCAAAAGCAGCCGTAGGATTGCGCAGTACATTAAACGTCAGTCTGAAAGGAGTTATACTGTGCCTGGAAGTGGCTTTGGGTTGGAAGTCGTAAGTGACGTTACCGCCAAAAGCCAGCAATTTATAATATTTGGCACGATTCACCTGATTGGCATACAAACGGAATGTCGTAGTGGCAGGAAAATCATATTCACGGTCACCCATCCGAGGAAACACCACGCGCGGAAAGACAAGCGAGGAGGAAATGCCCAGTTCATAACTGTTCATCAAGGAAGAGCTCTCCTTGCCCGTCTGCCATTCATACGAAGCGTTCAGCTTCACATTCCAGCTTTCGCCGCCACCGAAGACATTGTTCCTGGTCACGGTAAAGGCAGCACCCGGTCCGGTCTGGTTATTGCTCTTCATGGTGACATTAAAATCCAATTCGGCATCGTATGGCTTATCAAGGGCGGCAATGACTTTCACATCTAATGTATCGGACACAAATGCCGTATCACGCGGTATATACTGCATTTCGGCATAACGGAAGATGCCGACACTTGCCAGTCGTTCCTGAATACGGGTTTGCCGATACAGACTATACAAGCTCTGCACGGAACGCTGGCGGGCAATACCCGCACTGTCCTGTATCTGACGTTTCCGCCGATAACCTTGATAGTTCAGCCAACGGTAAAGCATGTTGGGACGTACCGGAGGTTTGTTATAGTAGTGTATGGTCAAGCCTTTATAATCCATGCTGTCATTGGGCTCCTGCCCCTGTTTTCCAAGAAGATATACGGATTTACGCCCCACACGGAACTGCCTCTCGGCTACCGTTGGCATACCGGGAACGGGAATCAAGCGCATCTGGACATGCCCATTAGGAACCATCATGGTATCTGCCTGATAGGTCAAGTAGTCGGGACGGAAATAATAACAGCCCACATTACGCAGCAAGGTGCTGATACGGGTACGCTCCCCATCCAAATCAGCCACATTGAATTGTTCTCCCGGACTGATAAGGGAACGTCGACGCCCCAATTCCATGATGCGGGTGGTGCGCTGGTTAAAACCACGATAATATACCGTATCTATAAAATAAGGATTACGCATATCTACTGTATACTGCAGTTTGGCTTTCAAGGAATCCTTCGGGTCTGCAAATGTCTTGTAGCTGACGCTTCCATTGAAATAGCCATAATCGCGCAGCAAGTTGACAGCCGCCTTTTGGCGAATATCAGGATTCACTGTGGACATAAGTACCGGAGTGGCGGCAAACTTATTGAATATCCACTTGCCCAACCCTTTCTCGTATTTCTGGAAACCATTGTAAATCCACAGTCCGAAAGGAAAGGGATAACGGATTCTGGAACTTCCCAACAAAGAATTATTGGGCGCCGTGGCAAGAGCCGCCTCCACCTCTTCCATAGCAATCTCGCCAACGGGGGTTTCACTGCGATTCAATACCACCATCGGCTTCTGGCCGGTATAGAGTATTTCTCCTTCGGGCAAGTGCTTCGTAGTAGAGCAACCCGCCAGAAAAATCAATCCTGCAACATGCAATATCAATCGTTTCATATCATTTGCTTCATATTAAGTTTCAAGCTGATGAAGATGCAAGGAGGGAAAGAAGATGAATACTTTTTGCTTTGTCAACTCACTCCCTCTTCAACCCGTTTTCCCGCTCCTTTATCCCCTTCTTTTTAAAGATGAAGAGTTCACCCAACCGGTCCATCTTCCGGCGCAATACAAGGCCGACACCCGTCTCGGTTATCTCGCCATCAAGTATGCTTTCATAATTTTTATTATGGAATACCCGGACATAACGGGTGCCCGAAGCATCAAGGCGGTATTCCAGCGATATATTGTCGATGAACGACTCCGCATTGTTCGTGGCATTGGCACCGGTAGATACCTTACCACCGATGACAATCTGCACGCGGTCGTTGAAGAAACGCTGGGAATAACGGAAGCTGAAATCTTTCTGCGTGTCGCCTGTTTCAGAAGAGGTACGGTCTTCCACACCCACGCTGATATTAGCGCCCTTTATGCCTCCCGCCAAAGAATTTATCTGGCTCTGAAGCACAGAGTTCAAGGCAGCTCCCATCGTCAATCCTCCTCCTTTGGCACCACTATTCAGATAGATGCCTGTGGCAAGCATGGCAATGGCCTGCTTACTGCGCTCCTCCGCGCCCATGGCTTGCAGTTCATTCTCCACAGCGGCATCTTCGGGTGCTGAAATATCGAAGATGAGATCAGGCGATTCAAGCTTGTTCTTAATGGAAATGGAAACATCGAAATTCACCATTCGCGAACCGTCCCCATCTCCATCGGACACAGAAGAACGTACACGTTCCGTTGCTTTCAGATTCAGAGCAGGATTCATGATATTGCCCCGCCAATCCACATAGCTGCCGGGATTGAACTGGAACTCCTTCAGCGGAATAATGGGCAACGAATACTTCATGACACCGCCCGAAAGGGTGTAGCGTCCGGTAAGGCTCATATCTCCCTGCGGGGTATACTGCATGTTCAGGTCACCGCCGCCTTCCAGTTCGATATACTTGCTGCGGTCGGTACTCAGGTCGGCACGAAGACGGACTGCATCGTCTATATGGACAGACATGTACATCTCCAACCCTCCCAGCGACATGGCCGGCACCTCCTCTTCCGCCACCGACACGGTGTCGGCAAACGAGGTAAAGGTGACCAGTCCGTCAAGGCGGTCTTCTACAGTCAAAGGAGAGTCGGTCAACACATATGTCACGTTGGTATTGCCCAGCAGGTTCATGTTTCCGCGCATGGCAAGACCGTCAAGCGGCCCCTTCACCGTGGCACGCAAATCGACAAACACTTTTCCGTAAACCAAGCTCTCGCGGGTGCGCGGTGCATCCAGCAAGGTATAATTTTCGGCCAGCAGATTGAGATTGGCTGTAGGACGTTCCATATTCCGGAAATCTACCTTACCGTCAATCGTAAACGGATTCTTGCTGGTGGTATAAATGGCAAACTTATCGAATATCAACTGGTTGTCTTTTACCTGTACCGGACGGTTGTCAAACCAGTAACGTGCTCCTGCCTGACGTGCGTAGACCGACACGCTGTCCAAAGCAATATCCCCATGCATCTGAGGCTTGTCCGGCGAACCGCCAATATAAAGCCCCCCATCAATATCTCCGGTAAAAGTCACCATTTGGTCAGGGATGAATGCATTGACCATCTTCAATGGGAAATGTTCGAAACGAGTGGACACTTCCAGGGTATCCTTCCCGTTCTTCTGCTTCAGGATACCGTCGGCAGTCATCACTTCTTCATTATCATATGTGAAATAGGTATTCAGATAGTGTGTATCCTTGTCGCCCGGTAACCAGGTAGCACCCAAGCCGATATCGCCCACAGGCTGACGTTCATAGGTCAGTTTCTCTACATTAGCTTCGGCAGACACCTGCAAGGAAGTGGCGGTCTGTATATAATTTGCTTCGGCGGAGAACAATCCCGTAAGCCGGGGCATATAAGGAAGTACATCGGTCAGTTCGTCCAAACGCAACCGGTTCAGTTCCACATTTATGTTCTGCAAAGAAAGGGTGTCATCCTTGTTTGACTGCATGCGGAAGCACAAACCGTCGTCGCTGTCCATGTCGATATTGGCATAGACGCGCATATTCTTATGCAAATAAATCCAGTTACAATTGTCCTCAAAATGGAATTTACGGAAAGCAATAATCGGCTCGGCAGGAACGAGGTTCAGCAGCACACCATTACCGCGACCATGTCCTTCGGTCAACGGACGGGCATTAATACCGAATAGCACACCGGTCTGCCCTTTTCCATCCACATAATCCACAGTCAGCTCCGCATCTTCATTACGGACTTCACCCGTCAGAGTACTGCGGAACACAAACTGCGGGTTCTTGGGACCGTTTATGACACCGCCTTGCAACTTCATGCGGGCAGTATCCTGTTTCACTGTAAAAAATATCGTATCAAGCTGCAAGGAGTCCATGCGCAATCCGTGAACAGCCGTACGCCCGTTGATGCCGACTTGCGGAGTAAACCCGAAACTCAGTTTGAAATCATTATAGGAAATACCCTTTGCAGCCAGAAAATAACTGACGGGATTCTGATTACCGGCTTCCAGATGCATGCCCGCTGAAGGAAGGACTTGGCGCAAAGCGGCATGGTCCAGACACCGTTCATCAATCTGCTTTGTCAGGATAGAGACAAATTTATCCGACTGTTCCATCAACTTCTTCAACGTGCTGTGGGCGCGGAAACGCAGATTCAAGTCACCGGCATCAAGCCTCAACTTGAGAGAATCATGGCGTGCCTCCACTCCCATTGTAAAGGCAAACGGGTGTTTCAACGGTCGGGGCACCAACCCCAGCTTATGCAGATTTACCTCTTTCACATTCAAATCCAAAGCGCCATCCAGATAGCTGCGGTCAAGACGCATATCCGCATTTCCCTGCATCTTGAGAAGAACATTATCGCTGGCAAGACGGACGGTAGCAACGGATGACTTGAGTCCGGCACGCACATCCACGCCGGAAATGTCCCAATGGCCATACTGTAGTTTTTCCAAGGAGGCATTCAAAGCAGCCACAGTCTTTCGTGATGCCATATCCACCCCTTGTCCCTTAGCGGACATCTTTGCCGTAAGAGCATAGATAGAGTCCTTAGGCAGGAAGTGATGCACCTGCAAGTTGTTGATGGCAAGGTCGGCATGGTAGGCCTCCGTAGCAAGGTTATAGGCAGCGTCCAGACTCAAGTCGCCCTCCTTCTCTTGCAGCTTCAAGGTAGCAGTGCACTGCGCCCCCTCCACACCGACACGTGCCGCAAGGTGCATGCTGTCCGGCACGATGACAGAGCCGTCGGGAGTAATGTCGGCAAGTCCGGTCAGGAAGTTCAGGTTCTGTGTGTGCATTTCAAAGTCCATGCTCCCGCTACGTTTTACACTGTCGGTCAGATTCCAAAACTCTCCTCCTCCACTCAGCGAAAAAGCTCCGGGCAGCTCGGCCGTAAAACGTGAAATCTGCATCTGCTTCAGGTTTCCTTCTGTACCGGCAT
>ERZ778516.513-NODE-513-length-32228-cov-11.581668_pt1 | contig 32228 bp, 20 predicted proteins | sample MGYA00510342_ERZ778516 | MGnify/ENA primary metagenome ERZ778516 (study PRJEB29527, sample SAMN07138961) | mouse gut metagenome | material: feces | host: mouse | place: China:Nanjing | collected 2016-01-25 ... | reverse complement strand
TGACACTATTTGAAAATCTGATGTCATACGTCAGCGACAACGCAGGTCAACTTGTGTCAGCCACGTCATTGTCTAAATATCTCAAATCACAGCGAGTGGAATTGACCCCGTTGTCGGCGATAAATTATCTGAAAGCCGCCTCAAACGCTTACATCATCAATAAGGTGCCGAGATATGACATACATGGAAAGCGTCTGTTGGAGACAAACGACAAATACTACTTTGAGGACTTGGGGCTGCGCAATATGCTTGCCGGACCCAACCGTACCGGCGACATAGAGAAAGTAATAGAAAACACCGTCTATCTACACCTCAAAAATCTCGGATACAAGATCAGCGTCGGAACACTTCCCAATGGTGAGATCGATTTCGTTGCCGAAAAAGGCGGCACATCGGTCTATATACAGGTGGCATATCTCATAGCTGACGACAAGACAATGGAACGGGAGTTTGGAAATCTGATGAAGATACAGGACAACTATCCCAAGTATGTCATATCCATGAATCCGATGTCACGCCCTCAAAACTATGAAGGCATAAAACATATGACCTTACGGCAGTTCCTGATGTCGGATAACTTATAACTCATGGCAGTTCATTTTAGGAACTTTTAATATAACCAATTTGGCACTGCTGCAACTAATAACTAATTTTGTAAAAACGAAGATAAGAACGGCGTTGCAGAATGATGAAGTACAGAGGTGCCTCATCCGAGCCAAGTTCGAAATTTAACATCGAGGATAAACTATCCCACAATAAGTTACCTTGAAGTTCAAAGTAGAAGTGGGACCACTCGTAAAAATCACCAAATTAAGAAAATCGCTGAAAATCAGACATTTCAGCGGTTTTTCTTTTATCCTTTTCCAACCAAGGATAGATAACACAAAACATATCCCAATTGGACCACTAAAAAAAGTAGCCAGCTAATTGCTGACTGCTTTTTTTAGTGCCTTTTTCCGCTGAAATATACCGAATCGCTCCCTCTGTTTATTCTTGATTACTTTCCATTGCCTTCTTTGGACATGAGCGGACGCATTTTCCACATTCAATGCACTTGTCGTGGTCTATGACTGGATAGCCGTCGGGACCTTGTGCAATGGCACCCACCGGGCAAAGACGTATCAATGGACACACATGGTCATGCGGACATAGTTTTCGGTTGACTCCTATCATCAGTTATTTGGTTTTGAGGTTTGATTTTCATGATTTTGAGTGGGCATGACGCTACACATTTGCCGCATTTGATACAATCGGCGTGAAGATAGCCAGTCTCTGAGCCGCGACTATCGTAAGGTGTAATCTGCATGGGACATACCCTTGCGCAACTTTTGCATTTCATTTGGCAAGAGATGTCAACGTAGACGCTGGTGAACGCCTTAGGATACGGAGCTTTCTTTGGAGCAACCCATGATGAAAGTGTTCCCATAGGGCAGAATGAGCACCACGTCCGTGGTGCGTAGATGAACGAGAGGGTCACTCCTACCACTGTGGTTATCGCTATGATATTCCAAAACACACGCCCTATGGCATTCCAATCACCCCATGCGAAATACATCTGCACACCGAACACGTTAAATATGAAGAGAACCATAAACAGACGGAAGCCGAATGTGCGGACAAAGGGTGGAATAGGGCGATGAGGCGAGTATTTCGCCAATAGACGGTCGTACATATTACCTCTAGGACAAGCGTTGCCACACCACCATCGGCCACGGCTCACGGAAAATGCCACAGGAGCTATCATGCATACCAACGCCAACAATCCTATTGCCGGATAGAAATAACCTATCGCGAGATAAGCCAACAGTATCCAGTAAAGCGACCAGCCTTTGGTCGGTAAATATCTGTGAAATCTTTTCTGTGCCATAATCATTTTTTAATATGGCACAAAATTAATGTCTTTATGATAGAGCAACAACAGATTTTAGCTATCTTTGCATTGAATTTATCTATCATGACTCTTCAACAGCTGAAATACATAATAGCGATAGACCGATACCGCAATTTCGCAAAAGCCGCTGCGGAACTTGATGTAACGCAGCCTACACTCAGCGCGCTTCTCCTAAAGCTGGAGAATGAACTCGAAGTACGCCTTTTTGAGCGTAGCAACAAGAGTGTGCGCCCAACGGCCATCGGAGAAACAGTGATAAGGCAGGCTGAGAAAATTTTAAGTCAGGCCGAGTTGATTTCAGAGACAATCTCGGAGCAGAAAGGCGAAGTATCCGGTTCGCTTTCAATCGGTATCGGGGCCAGCATCGCACCTTATCTCATGCCGTGGTTCATCAAAAAATACACAGACCGTTATCTAAATGTAAGGCTGACTGTCAACGAGATTAGGGGTGATATGACCATCGACTCTCTCCGCTTGGGAAAGATTGATATCGGAATCGCAATCAGTGGCAATACCTCTCAGGAAACTATTGAAATTCCTTTCTATTGCGAGCCGTTCCACGTCTATGTGGCTAATGATTGTCTGTTGAAAATGCCTAAATTCAATCCGGCAGATCTGCTGCATGAAAAGATGTGGATAATGAAGGAGTCACAATGTATGCGCGAGAGCGCATTCAGTTTTTGCAAAACAAGGAGTATCGGTCGTCATATCTATGAGGCTGGAAGCATCGAGACACTGATACGCATTGTCGATATAAACGGAGGCTTCACAATCATACCGGAAATGCACCTTCCATTTCTGACAGACGCACAGCGGGAAAATGTACGACCGATAGAGGGTGAATATGTCTCGCGACGGTGTGTCTCAATCTATATCCGCAAGGATTTTATAAGATACCGCATGTTGAAAAGTTTGATTGAAATCATGTTGTCAATTATTCCTAACAAAATGATTGACAGCAATCTGCATAACAAGATCGCATTAATATCAAAGAATTGCCATACATTATATTGAATTACAACAGGTGCGAGATCGACTAAGAGGTTGTTTAAAACGGCAGTGATGTCGCCCAAAACTTTATAGGTTTATAATTACGCTGATGCAGGAAACTTCCAACATTAAGAGGGTGTTTATTAATCGAATTTGTCATTCCGGTTTGATTTTCATACATTTGTAGAAACTTAACATACAATCGTCACATACGTGACTTCACCAATCCTATCACTCTTATGCCACGCATTCTGATCATCACCTTCTGCATGCTCTGTGCCATGCAATGGTCTCTTACCTCTGCCAATGACTGGGAAAATCCACAGATCTTTGCCTCAGGCCGCGAGCCGGCCCGTGCGACCGCCTTCCCCTATGCCTCTCCGGCTAAGGCTCTGGGCGGCAACTATGAATCATCACCTTTTTTCATGAGCCTCAACGGGAAATGGGCTTTCAGATTCTCTCCGACTCCTGACAAGCGGCCTGTCGGATTCCATGACCCCGGATTCAGCACTGCCGGATGGGACAGCATTCCGGTGCCCTCAAACTGGGAGACCGAAGGTTACGGTACACCTATATATACCAACGTCACATATCCGTTTCCGAAAAACCCGCCGTTCATCGACCACTCCGACAACCCTGTTGGGTGCTACCGCCGTTCGTTCGAACTGCCCTCCGGCTGGGACGGTCGCCAGGTGTTTCTCCACTTCGGCGGCTCTACGGCCGGAATGTATGTGTGGATCAACGGCCACAAGGCGGGCTATGTGCAGAGCACCAAAAATCCGGCAGAGTTCAACATCACCGAATATATCACACCAGGACGAAACGAGCTTGCCTGCGAAGTCTATCGCTGGACCGACGGATCATATCTCGAAGACCAGGACTTCTGGCGCCTGTCTGGCATAGACCGCGATGTCTGCCTATATTCTACAGACAGCCGGCGCATTTTCGACTTTTTTGCCAACGCCGACCTCGACCGCAGCTACACCAACGGAGAATTGAAACTTGAGACTGTGTTGAAAAACTATGCTCAGACACCTGCCGCTACCAGCCTTGAAGTCTCGCTTTATGACGCCGCCGGCAAACGGGTCTACAAAAACACCCGGCGGCTGAATCTCGGAGCATCAGCCACCACCACCGAAGCGCTGACCGCAAAAATAGGCAAAGTCAGAACTTGGAGTTGCGAGGACCCATATCTCTATACACTTGTGCTCACACTTTCTGACAGCTCAGGCCGTGTCATCGAGTCAACATCGGCAAAGACCGGATTCCGCAAAATCGAGATCAAAGACAGCCGCCTGACGGTCAACGGCAAGCCGCTTGAAGTCCACGGAGTCAATCTCCATGAGCATCACCAGACCCAAGGCCATGTGGTTGACCGCGAGACGATGATGGATGACATCCGCACGATGAAGCGCCATAATATCAACGCCGTGCGCACAAGCCACTATCCCCAGTCGCCGCTGTGGTATGATCTCTGCGACCGCTACGGCATCTATCTCGTGGATGAAGCCAACATCGAGGCCCATGCAATGGGCTCGGTTCCCTGGGACCGGATCGACGACTGTCATCCGGCTAAACGTCCGGAATGGCAGGCTGCGATTCTCGACCGTGAGATCTCCCTTGTGGAGCGCGACAAAAACCATCCGAGCGTTATCATCTGGTCGCTCGGCAACGAATGCGGCAACGGCGAGAATTTCCATGCAGCATATGACTGGATAAAGAAGCGCGACAGTTCGCGCCCCGTACAGTTCGAACAGGCGGGTGAAGACCGTAACACCGACATAGTCTGCCCCATGTATCCAGGCATCTACCAGATGAAAGAATATGCAGCCCGAAACAATCCCGGCAGACCGTTCATAATGTGTGAATACGCTCATGCAATGGGCAACAGCACCGGTAACTTCCAGGAATATTTCGACATAATCCGCTCGTCAGACCACATGCAGGGCGGTTTCATCTGGGACTGGGTGGATCAGGGCCTTCTCACCAAAGACGAGAACGGCGACAGCTACTGGGCCTATGGCGGCGATTTCGGTGCCTATACCCACACTCACGATGAAAATTTCTGCATCAACGGACTCGTACAGCCTGACCGCACGCCCCACCCCGGACTGACCGAAGTCAAAAAAGTCTACCAGGACATACGTTTCTCCTCCACCGACCCCGCATCAGGCAAAATCACGATCGAAAACCACTTTCACACACGCAATCTGCTTGACTATGATCTCCGCTGGGAACTGCTGATGAACGGCGTAGTGACAGACTCCGGCATGATCTCGGCCAATGTACCGGCCGGACAGTCAAAAACTTTCAGCCTGCCTATCAAAAAAATAGATTCTGACAACAGCAACGAATACTTCCTCTCCCTCTATGCCTACACCCGCAAAGGAGATGAAATCATACCGGCCGCACATGAAGTAGCCCGCGAACAGTTTGCACTGAACCCGTCCCATCCCCGTCAGCTGAAAATAACCGCTAACCTCACAGCCCCAAAGGCAGTCAATGACAAAGGCCGCTGGACAGTCAGCTGTGCAAACGGCGTGACAGTCCGCTTCGACTCCGTCAGCGGAATGCTGAGCGGCTACAGCGTCAATGGGCGCGAGCTTATAGCCGCCGGGCCTGAACCTTCGTTCTGGCGTGCCCCGACTGACAATGACTGGGGCAACAGCATGCCCCACAAAGCCAATGCCTGGCGCTATGCCGCGAAAAACCGCAGTCTAAAATCGTTTGAAATGACCTCAGAAGATGGCAATCCGACTGTCAGAGCAGTCTACCGCCTTCCTGATGTCCGCTCAGACTATCATGTCACCTATCGCATCGAGCCCGACGGTTGCATCAAAGTCACCTCGTCATGGCAAGCCGGTGACAATGAGGTCCCTGAGCTGATGCGCTTCGGCATGAGACTGGACCTCCATGCCGGGACGGACAATTTCAGATGGTATGGCCGCGGGCCCGGCGAAAACTACTCCGACCGCAACACAGCCTCATTCATCGGCATCTGGGAAGGAAAGGTCGCAGACCAGTTCTATCCCTACATCCGCCCGCAGGAAACCGGCAACAAATCTGATGTCCGCTGGGCCTCACTGACCGATACAGAAGGCTACGGAATCAGAATAGACGGCGATGAGCCGCTCAATGTCAGCGCTCTCGATGTGCTCCCCGAAGATCTTGATCCAGGAATGAAAAAGCACCAGATGCACAATTCAGACGTGCGCCACCACCGCGACCGCGTCTTCCTCTACATAGACCTCGCCCAACGCGGACTCGGCGGAGACAACAGCTGGGGAGCCGGACCGCACTCGCCTTACAGACTGAAAGACAAGTCATATAGCTACAGCTACACCATAGCCCCGCTGCAACCATAGCCAACTTCTGAAATAACAGACCGCAGACAATATCACCGTCTCAGTCCGCAAAAAAAACGGACCGGGACGGTGGTATTCAAATATTTTAACCTAAATATTTTCAAGTCACCTTGCAACAGCCCGGCTCAGAAGCCCGACAATCCACAGAAGGAAGATGGCTCCGACCACAGACGTTATCAGATTACCTATGATCCCTACGGCCGTGATGCCAAGCAGTCCGAAAAGCCAACCGCCAAGCACACCGCCGATTATGCCTACTATCAAATTCACAATAACACCAAAACCGCCACCTCTCATAAGCTTGCCGGCGACGAAACCGGACACAATTCCAATGATTATATACCACAAAAAGTTCATAGCTGAAATAGTTTTAACAGGTTTTCAATATTCTCTCCAACGGCTCACCCCCCTTTTTGGTTCAACCCACCACAGAGAGGCTGTTCATTTCCCGAAGCAGAAGCCTTATATATAATATATATTTATTAAATTTGTGGCCTCTATGAAAAACGCTTCATATACACGCGCACGATTATTGTTACAATCCGCCTGACATTGTAACATTTTTGTAATTTTTATTTTTAGCACATAAATCATTGAAAACTAACAAAATACGCCAATTTGTAACAACTTTGTCATCAAATTAACATATTTTTACATTAAATTTCTGAATATTCCGTCTCAAGGCAGTAATTTTGAACTGTCAAACAAAACAAGCACCGACAAACAATCGAAATTAACAACTCTCCATTACCTCAATAAAAACGCTTCAATTATGGGAACTCAGGAATTTCAGAACAAGCTTATGAGCCTTCAGAGCAACCTTCTCAACTTTGCGTACATGCTCACATCCAACCGTGACAACGCTTATGACCTGCTGCAGGACACCACCCTGAAGGCCCTCGACAACGAAAGCAAGTATGTTGACAACACCAACTTCAAAGGCTGGGTTTTCACCATCATGCGCAACATTTTTATCAACAACTATCGTCGCGTAGCACGCTCGGCAACTGTCATCGACCAGACTGAAGATCTCTATCACCTGAACCTTTCGCAGGATTCAGGCCTCGAAACCCCCGAAGGATCTTTCGGAGCAAACGAGATCACAGATGCGATCAACGCTTTCCCCGATGAATACCGCATCCCCTTCTCGATGCACGTAGCCGGCTACAAATACAACGAGATCGCTGAAAAGATGAATCTCCCCCTCGGCACTATCAAGAGCCGTATCTTCTTCGCTCGCAAGAAACTCCAGACTCAGTTTGCCGACTACCGCTAAGGCGCGCGACGACGACTGACCTGATGAATGCAGGGCTCAAAGTCCAGACGTCATCATAATAAAAAACTATTTTGTAGAGATTAAGTTTCATGTTTCAACTATAGCTGTTTCCAAACAAGGTTAAATAAAGGTAAATAAGATTGGTTTAAACACACACATACGGAAACAATTTTAAGGTATTGATTTGAACACACTAAAGTCCGGCGCGAAGCGATTTCGCAGCCGGACTTGTCATTTAGAGGCCGTTAAAGACCCCGTTTCTCTATATCTATTACTCTAATCCACTTTTCTATTCTGGGACACCGGTCATTCGGCTGTCAGCAGCAGGACTCTCGAGCCCCATTCGGTGCGTTTGTCCTTGTCGACATTATAGCCTACCGGCATTTCCAAGCCATTGTCCATCAGATAACGGCCGGAAAAGACCTTGCCTTCATATCGGAGCGGTTTATTGTCTATACGGTTTATCTCGCGCACCTTATAATTCCGGTCGGGATCCAGGCCGGCCATCTTCACGCGCGGAAGCTGCTGATTGCGGAATGCCTCGGTCTTCCACCAGAAATAGACCGCCTTGTCTTTTTCAGGAGTGGCATACAGAAGAGAGGCCACACCAAGGCCCTCGTAAGGCGACTGCAGGCGATAGATATCACCCTGCTGCACAACAGGACGTATCTCCTTGTACTCGGCTATCACCTTGCGACACTGCTCCCTTTCAGCCTCCGACATGTCGCGCGGCTGTATCTCCATGCCCAGGCGCCCGCTCATAGCCACGTCAATGCGGTATTTCAGCGGCATAGAGCGATAAGTCTGATGGTTAGGAGTGGCGCTGATATGCGAAGCCATAGCAACGGCAGGGAAAAAGTAGGAAGCACCCCACTGCATGTAGACTCTCTGGAGGGCATCGGTGTTGTCGCTAACCCAGAATTCGTCAAACCAGGGGAGCACACCGTAGTTTGCACGACCGCCACCGCTTGCACATGCCTGTATGGTCAGGTCGGGATACTTGGCGCGGATGCGGTCAAGCACTTTGGCAAGACCTTTGTGATAGTCTATGTAGAGATGGCTCTGATTATCGGCTGAAAGATATTGCGAACCGTGGCTGCGGACCGACATGTTGGCGTCCCATTTGATATAGTCGATTTCAGGATATTTCGTCATCAGAGTGTCGACTACCTCAAACACCAGATCCTGAACCTTAGGGTTTGAGAGGTCAAGCACAAGCTGGGTGCCACCGCGTCCATAGACGTGATCGCGGTGGCCGGGCTTGATCACGTATTCAGGATGCTTCTCATAAAGTTCGCTTTTGGAGTTAGTCATCTCAGGCTCTATCCATATGCCGAACTTTATGCCCTTGCTTTTGGCCGCATCAATCAACCCCTGTATTCCGTGGGGCAGCTTGCGGGTGTCAACAATCCAGTCGCCGAGGCCCTGCGTGGCGTTGTCGCGCGGATGCTTCACGCCAAACCAGCCGTCGTCCATGACGAAGAGTTCGCCGCCCATCGAAGCTATATCAGCCATCATATTTTCCATCCCGGTTTCTTCGACATCGAAATAGACACCTTCCCAGCTGTTTAGCAAGATCTTGCGGAGTTCATTGCCGTGGGCAATCCTGTGGTTACGGCCCCAGCGGTGGAAATGGCGGCTCACTCCGCTCATGCCCTCGTTGCTGTAAGTAAAGGCCAGCGGCGGGGTTACGAACACCTCGTCTTTCTTCAGATGATACTCCGAATTGTCCTCATTAATGCCGGCGAAAAAACGATGATAATCAGTCTCGTCAGTGTCAATTACCAGCTTGTAGTTTCCGCTGTAGCAAAGGGCGGCCCCGATGACGCGGCCGTCATTCTCACGCGGCTTTCCGTCAAGCGAAAGCATCAGCTCGCCGTGGGCAGTATGGGAGTTGCGCACACCGTCGCGGTTTTTGATCACACGCATTCCGTGTGTCAGGCGCGAGCAGTCAACCCGGCTTTCATTGCCCCAGCTTCCGTAGAGCTGCGAGAGCCAGACATCGCCATAGCGCACAGGCAGACATCCTGAAGCGAAACGGTCGATGGTCACAATGCCTTTCTCCTGATGAGAAATTTCAGTCCATGTCTCGATGACATCTTCAGCCGGATATGTTCGATAGTTGACACTGACAGTGAAAGGATAATGGGAATCCCGAAGCTTCACGGTTGTGATTTCCGAGTCGCCGTCCCTGCGGGCCGACGTACTTTCCACTTTAAGATCAAGCGTCATGTTTCCATCGGCATGAACCGCACTCAGAGCCGCTTCACGTGTAGTGTCAAGCCCATAGGCGGGATATGCGTCGGCCACGGGGCTTCCGGCCGCCCTGAGATTGTCAGCGTCAGAGTCGGAGATACGGCCGCCGTAATAGAGAAATTTCAGATTTTTCCCTTTTTCGGCATCAAGCACCATTGAGGTCGACGGAGTGTCAAGTTTCAGCACTTTGGCATATGCGCTCCACGGAAGTCCTGCAAGCAGGACAGCAGCGAGTGAGACGCGCCCTATCATTCTGTGTTTCATATGGCAGATGTTAAGAGATTGTTTAATTACAAGTGTTACTTAGAGACTATTTCTGGATTCGAGCAGAAGTTCGCCGAATTCGAGAATGCTTTTTGCCGTAATGTCGGGCATAGGATCGGATGCAAGCGCAGTTTCAAGTGTTGTCTCGCCTGAAAGCACCAGCACTCCGAGCGCTCCGGCGTTACGGGCCATAGCCACATCTGTGTAGATGCGGTCGCCACACATGGCAATCTCGTCGGCGGCAAGGCCGTAACGGTGACGTATGCCTGAAAGCATGTCGGGGTTGGGCTTCCCGATCACAATATCCGGCAGCCTCCCGGTGGCATATTCGATCGCGCTGCAAAGCGAGCCGCAGTCCACGAGCACAGTAGGCTGGTCAGTCGGACAGACTCTGTCAGGATTCGTGGCTATATATGGGACTCCCTTCGAAGCTAACCATGCGGCATGACAGAGGCGCGGATATTCCAGAGTGGTGTCAAATGCCACCACCAGGGCATCAGGCAGCACGCCGGTCTCCACAGGGGCGATCTCAAAGCCTGCGGCCTCAAACTCGGCAAGCATGCTGGGGGTGCCGAGAGCGAAAATTTTTCTGACGCCGGACATATTGGCTTTGAGATAGTCAATGGCAGCGACTGCTGTAGTGTACATTTTATCCGGTCCGGTCTTGATTCCGAGCCGTTCGAGTTTGACAAGATAGTCAGCGATGCTGCGGGTCGGATTGTTGGTCAGAAACGAATACCCTATGCCGTTGGCTTCGAGCATTTCAAGAAACGGAAGTGTGAACGGAAATAGCGTGGCGCCCATATAGATGGTACCGTCCATATCAAGGGCCACATGGCGCACCTTGCGACATGCCTCCATAAGGCGTTCGCGGTCAAGAGGTGAGATCCAGTTGGCGCATCCGGCGGTCAGACTGTCATTTGCTTTCATGGCTTTCTCCTTCGTGAAGACCGTCAATAGCCTCCTGTTCTTCATAAAATTTGTTGCTGCGCGCATAGCCATCGCGGGGAGCCATCCACATTGAGATGAATGTCAGCGCTCCGAGAATGCCTACGGCGATAATTATATAGAACACCATGTTCCATCCCCAGCGGTCGGCCACGATGCCGATACCGATTGCAGAGACGAAAGATCCGAAATAACCGAATATTCCGGCCAGGCCGTTGGCTGTAGCCGAAGCCTCTTTAGTAGCATGGTTGGCAGAGGCTATGCCTATCAGAGCCTGGGGGCCATAGATAAAGAATCCGGCCATAGCAAGGAATAGCGTGGAGACTATTATCGGCAGTCCGGGGAACATAATGAAGATCCCCATGAAGACAACAGCTAAAGCCATGCACACAAAACACATCCGGTGGGCCTTGCCATGAAAAATATGGTCTGTGGCCCATCCGGCGAAAATGGTGCCTATTATAGCGAAGATTTCAAAAGCGCCCACTGACCAGGCTGCATCCTCGATTGACATGTTGCGCGCTTCGGTCAGGAATTTAGGGCCCCAGTCGAGAATGCCCATACGCATCACATAGACAAAGATGTTGGCTATGCAGAGAGTCCATATCCACCGGTTGGTCCACACCATAGCTTTGAGGAATTTACCGCGCGAGGGAGTCTTGCCGCCCTTGGCATCTGACTTTCCGGTATGGGTGCCGGGCAATTCAGGGAGGCCTACAGAGCGAGGATCGTCACGAAGGCCGACATAGAGCCACAAAGCTCCGCAGACAGCCAGACAGGCCGGAAGCCAGAAACACCATTTCCAGGCATCCCAGTGGGAAGCATAGCTGAGAATGGTCTTCATATGCTCGCTGTCAGAAGGATCGAGATTGAGGTTTGCCGCAATGGTCTGTATGATCTCAGGATTTCCGCTAAGGTCACGCCCCATAGTGCCCATGATATAGCCGCAGACCACCACTGCCGCGGCAGCGCCGATAGAGTGAGAGGTGTTCCAGATAGACATCTTTGTGGCCAGTTGCGAGGGGTGGATCCATGACGGGAGCAGACGTGCGCACGGCGGATAGCCCACTCCCTGGAAATACTGGTTGAGGACTATGGTCACTGCCATCAGCATGATCAGCATGTTGATGAAATCAGGTCCGCTGTCCACGCCTGTGATCCAAGAGCTGATGTTGACGCCGAAGCCGAACATGAAGTTGGAGGCGGCACAAAGCAGCAGGCCGACGGCCATGATGACGCGGGCGCTGAAACGGTCGACAATGAAGCCGTTGACAAAACGCGAAAGGCCGTAGATCAGCGATCCGACACCGATCACAATTCCGAAACTTGTGTTTGAGATGCCGTATTGCGCCGTTAGGCCGGGCATGGCGATCGAGAAATTCTTTCTGACAAAATAATAGATCGCATAGCCGATCATGGAGACAACTATGGTGCGCATCTGCCATGACTTGAACTGCTTGACCACTTCCGGTTTCCATCCGGCATAAATGTTTTCAGTCGACATATCTGATTTGGTATTAAGAGGCTATATTTTCATTTCACACCGTTGGCTTTCATCGTCGCTTCCACGTCAAGGGCTTCGGCGAGGATAGTCACCGGATTTTCCACCTTAACCCCGGTGCTCATCTCGATCTGCATCTTGCAGGTCTCGCAATCGGTGGCCACAAGGTCGACACCCGCTTCAATGATGCGGTCAAAGAGCTCTCGCCCTATGGCCTGTGAATAGGCGTAGTTCTCTTTTTTGAATCCATAGGTTCCGGCTATTCCGCAACACGACGATTCAAGCGGCACAAGAGTGAGGCCTGGAATGCTCCTGAGCAGCGACACGGAATGAATAGCCCATCCGAGTTTCTGCATATGACAGGGGGTGTGATAGGTGATGCGCCGGCGATAGTCTTTCCGGAACACAAGTTTCACCCGTCCTTCATCCACAAGACGGTTCAGGAAGGCGGTGGCAAGCAGGATGCTGTCACGCACGTCGGCATTGTCCACATCGAGCAGATGAGGATACTCGTCACGAATGGTGAATACACAGGTCGAACTGGTTGCTATGACCGGCTGGCCCTGGCTGACGGCCTTCCGGATCGACCCGATGTTCAGACGGGCATCGCGCCTGGCTTCGTCAACCATCTTGTTGGCGATCTTGGCCACTCCGCAGCAGCGCTCCTTCTCCAGCAGGCTGACTCCGTAGCCGATGGCATTCATCAGCTTGACAAAGTCGCGGCCGAGCGCCGGATTGTTGTAGTTGACGAAACAGCCGTGGAAATATGACAGCCGGCGTGGAAAACTCGACTGGTCAGGAGCCTTGCGGCGCATCCACGACTCGAATGTCTCTGAAGAGTAGGTAGGAAAATTTCTGTGGTGGTCGATGCCGAGCGTAAAGTCCATGACGCTTTTGGTCAGCGGCATCCTGAGAGCCGTATTGACAATGAATGACATCGAGGTCGCCATCTTGCCCATGAAATCGGTGCTCGCAAGCATGCGGTCACGCAGTGAAACCTGACGCTTGTCATATCTGATGCGCGCGGTCTGGATGATGTCACCGATCTTTACGTTTGACGGACAGGCCACCTCACAGCGCTTGCAGTTGAGACAATATTTCAACGCAGCATCATAAAACTCTGGATTTTTCAGTCTGTAACGTTCTCCGTCAGGCCCGGCCTGCTTCGGCCCCGGATAGTCGGGATTTACGGCGAGCACCGGGCAGTAGACAGTGCAGATCGTACACTTTATGCACTGTTCGAGATTGTTCGGACTGATATTTTTTATCTGGTATTCCATCGTGAAAATTGGTTTTACTGTTAGGCTTGGGCTTCTGAATTGTCTGCCCGGCCGGCTGCAATTATGTTTCGTGCCACCTGAAGAGCCGAAAGTATGGCCACCCCACCACCCGATCCTTCGCGTATGGGGTTCGATCCGCCGAGAATGGCACCCACTGCATAGACATTTCCGGCGGGAACACCATTGAACATCACATGGAAGTCACGGTCTGTAGTCACCCCGAACTGCATGTAGGGCTGATTGTCGAAAATGCTTTTTCCGCACCAGAGACTGCGGTCTGACGGAGCCTCGACATCAGCTCCGAGCACCGGTTCATAGATGCGGTCAGGCTCAGCGACAAGCCCCTGGCTGAAAAAGCTCCCGGTAGCGAGAATGAAATTGTCGGCCTGCAGGCTCATGCCGCTGAGGTTAGCGGTTTCTATCTCTTTAAGGGCAGGGCCTTCCATGTAACCGCGGGTCACGTTGTCGCCAAGGAAATAAGTGCCTCCGAGCTGTTCGAAATAACGGCGGAGACGTATCTGCGAGCGCATCCCGCAGACCGACATAGGCAACACCGGCACACACAGCAACTTGGGTATCACCATAGAGCGCAACTCTCTGACCGGCTGCTCGGAATCAATCCCGACCACTGCTGGCATGAATACCACATCGGAGTTTCCGGCCGCACGGTTGATCTCGGAGGCAAGCATCTCAAGCACCGGGCCTTTCAGCACTTTGGCTATAGCCGCAGCGCGCATTTCGGAGGAGTTTCTGCGCAGGCGCTCTATGGCCGGAAGCGTTATTTCGGCATAATCGCAGGGCAGATTGTGTTTCTTCAGTCCGTCGGCAAGAAAGCCGGGTAGAAAATCAAGAAAGCCTTTGAAATTTATGATCGTTGCCTTGCGCCATCCGGTTTCCGACGGATTCTCGCATGTGGCGTAGTCATCCATCGTAAGCCAGGAAGGCTCACACAGTCCAAGCGGCGTAAGGCGGAAATGATTTTTTGAAGAGTCGCCGATGAATGTCAGCCCGGCATCCGCAAAGATCTGTTTGGCATCATCGGCAAGAGCCGGGATCGACTCCGCTCCAATCTTGGAATAAGGATGTCCGGCGGGCAGAGTTCCTATAGCCTCAAGCGGATGAAGCAGCTCCTTGCCATCGGCATGTCCAAGCAGCCCGAAAGAGCCGGAATAGAAGTGCAGAGCACTCTGCCCGGAAGATATGATTGCGACTTTGCTGCCTGACCGTGCGAGTTTCACTCCGGCCATGAGGCCGCTGAGACCTCCTCCTATTATAATGGTATCGTATTTCATCGGAATTATTTTTTATCGGTCGGCATTTTCGTTTGTCACACACTCGCAGGCTTCTTCTTGAGGCTGAAGTCCGCAGACCCCTCTGTATAGCCAGGCCATGAACTGGGCCTCGACAAGAGTCTGCCCCCATGCCACCGGCATCATTCCTTTCCAGCGCTCGTTGATGAAACTTGCGAGGTCTTCGAGCGCCGCCGGCGGATTTCCGGTCTCGTCTCTCAGTATGGCAGCCGCTCGGCAGGCACACAATCCGCCCTGGCAGGTGCCCATGCCCATACGGGTGCGGCGGCGGAGATTGATCAGGCTGTCGGCATGGAGTTTCTTAATGGCATATTTGATCTCCCCTACTGACACCTGCTCGCATTCGCAGACAAGAACATCATCCTCATCGGCATTATAGCTGATTTCTGCGCTCATGGTGCCGTGGCGCCCCTGGGCGGCTTTCTGGTCTGTGCTCAGTTCGATTATATGTGATTTGCGCTTTCGGACTCCGGACTCCGGCTCCGGAGTTTCCGATCCCGGAAGTGGGATCTCGGCCGTACGACACAAGCGACCTTCTATTCCAAGTTTGCGGCAGGCCATGTCGGAGGCCCATTCCGCCATCAGGCGGTAGGTCATGAGCTTGCCTCCAGAAATAGTGATCATGCCTTCGACTCCGTCGCGCACGGCATGGTCCATGCAGACTATGCCACGGCTGATGCTGCGGCCCGACGGATCATCGTCAGACGCTATCAGAGGTCTCACTCCGGCATAGGCGCGGAGAATTCGCGTATAGGCCAGACAGGGGGCAATCTTTATGCCCTCGCGCAGAAGCACATCTACCTCTTCGCCTGTGACATCCATTCTGTCCACCTGATCAATCGGAATCCGGCTCGAAGTCGTGCCGATGAGCGAAATGGTGTCACCCGGCACGAGGATATCCGCATCAGCAGGCTTGCGGCAACGGTTGATGACCACGTTGTTGACTCTGTGGCCGAATATCAGCAGGGCGCCTTTGGCCGGAAACATGTTCACCTTTATGCCGGCCATCGAGCATATACGCTGCCCCCATATGCCTCCGGCGTTGATCACAAGCGAGGAGCGGACCTTGAATTTCTGACCGGTGCGCTGTTCGCGCAGCTCCACTCCGCTGACATGCCCCGACTCCATCAGCAGATCCGTGACCTCATGATATGTCAGAATATCCGCTCCGTGATTACGCGCGTCCATGACATTGGCCGTAGTAAGCCGGAATGGGTCGATGGCACCGTCAGGCACTCTGACCGCACCTATTATATCTTTGTTGACCGCAGGCTCCATTGCTATGGCTATGGCCGGATCTATGACCTCGGCGTTGATGCCGGCCTGCAGGCATGATTCCACAAATTTCTTCTGATAGCCCAGATCATCCTCCGGGAGCGTGACAAACAGGCCTCCGGTTTCTTCCACACAGTGACGCGCTATACGCCGCAGAATCATATTCTCCTTTATGCACTCGCTGGCCGATTCCTGATCGGTGACGGCATAACGGGCTCCGCTGTGAAGCAGCCCGTGGTTGCGGCCGGTAGCGCCGGCTGTAAAGTCAAAGCGTTCTACCAGCAATACAGAAAGACCGCGCATAGCACAGTCGCGGGCTGTTCCGGCACCGGTAGCGCCGGCTCCGATCACTATTACGTCATAGTGCTCTTTGCAATGGTTCATGTTCATATGGATTTTAACCGGATTAATTTGGAAGGAGAAGAATTCAAGCTACATCAAATTTCGAATCACTTTCGAAACATAATATTTTTGATTTCGCAACAAAAGTAAGAATCTTTTATTAAAAAACAAAATATTTTTGCAATGACAAATGTTAAAATAGAGCTGTTTTTTAACAGACCTCCGGATAGAGGTCCGTATTCATGAAAGTTTTTTAACTTATTATATGTGAATTTTCAAATATAATTAATACATTTGTCTCTGACACAACACATATCTCTTTATACCTTAATATATATGACAAAAGAAGAACGCCATAACCTGATCCTTGAGACTCTCATCCGCCATGAATCCATACCGGTTTCGAGCCTGTCGTTACTCTTGGACGTATCAGCGGTTACGATCCGAAAAGATCTCACCGAACTCGAAAGTGCGAACAAGCTCTATAGAAGTCACGGCAAAGCCGTACTGATCAACCCGTATATCAACAACCGCTCCATTCTGGAGAAAGAAAAACTTGCCCGCAAAGAGAAAGAACTGATTGGCCGCGAAGCCGCATCGATGATCACTCAGGACGATTCGATCATAATAGCCTCAGGCTCCACAGTACTGGCCTTTGCCCGCTGCATCAAGCCGATACATCGGCTGACCGTGATAAGTGCATCTCTGAAAGTGTCGGAGTATCTCGGCACCAACGAAAACATAGAAGTGATCCAGCTCGGAGGCACCCTGCGCCACAGCAGTCTCTCAGTGGTAGGGAAACATGCCGAAGCCCCGCTGAGCGAATTCTGCTGCAGTAAACTGTTCATTGGAGTAGACGGCATAGACCTCGACTTCGGCCTGACCACCACTGATATACGCGAAGCAGACCTGAACAAGGTGATGATGCGCACGGCACAGAAGACCATCGTTCTGGCCGACTCGTCGAAATTCCGCCGCCGCGGCTTCAGCAAGATAGCCAATATCACTGATATAGATACCATTATCACCGACTCGAACATACCTCCCACAATCAGTCAGGCCATTGAGGATCTCGGTATCGAATTGAAAATCATCGACATCAAAAACACCGCGCCGGGCATAGATTCTCAGATCTGACTCTGAAGCAGCCCGCCGGACCATCAGCTCATTCTCCACACTCTCCCTTCTTCATACCCCGGACCTGACACATCAGCGCCATAGCAACACACGTCGCTTTCGCAACGAAAGGCAACATTCCATCCCGAAACACAGCCCGAAAACAACAACTTACACACCCTTACAGAAGTTTTTCTGCAACCCATTACGCAATTTAGCCAAATTTAGATAAAAAAGTGCAAAAAAAATTTTGCAGATTAACATATATATTATACTTTTGTTGCGAGTTGAAACCTAAAATCTTTCGTTTCAACCAAAATTCAAAACCAAACCAGTGAACTGTTCCTCAGGCAAAATAACTAAAAAGCCTCTTCCAGCACTCTCCAGCCGACAGCAAAAACGAACTTGAATCTAACCCTAAAATCTACTTCCGACAAGCAGGACAAACTAAACCGGCCTTTTTGCGCCGGATTTTCCGGCCACAACAAAATCTGCGGATTGTCAGCATAGAGAAAATGCCCGACCATAAAATACAAAAAACAAAATAACCCAAATCAACCTTATGAAAAAACCATTCCTTGAAACGCTCACGGCGATAGCACTATGCTTTGTCGGATTTTCGTCGTGTGGTGTTGATGACACCGCGGAAGACGCAGTGCCCCGTCTGAAGGTCGATCAGAACCGAGTGGAGCTGATCAGAACCGGCACCCTCTCATCCGGAGCGACTGCAACTCTCACAATCACCGCCAACAAAGGCTACAATGTCACCAGCGACGCCGAATGGCTTTCGGTCGACAAACCTACAGGCCGTGGCGCCGTCAATGTCAGCATTCTCGCCGAAAAGAATGAAAGCGGAGCCGTGCGCAAAGGTCTGCTAACCATCACCTCCGGATCAAACCTGAGCGAGACAATCACCGTGGTTCAAAACCTCGAAGAAGACCGTGACGACCACATGCCGGTGGGCCACATATATTTTAATGACGATTTTGCCTGGTGTGTGGGCGGCACCGATGATGTCGGCAGCCAGACCATCGGCGATGCCCGCAATATCTACACCTGGAATTATGAGGCCAACGGTTTCACAAGCTCTCTCCCCACATTCCAGTCTCTCTATGAAGACCTCAACTCAAACGCCAAGACGGTCTATACGATGAACGGCTACATCAAATTTGACAAGACCAACACTATCACGGCAATAGCAATCCGCAACCTCGGCATCGCCGCTGAAAAATCGACAAACGTCAAAGTCAGCTTCCGTTGCGCCCGCTACAACACCGACAAAACCACAGTCGTGGTAGCCATCGAAGGCGAAGGCTCGATCGACGGAGGCTCGCAGGCCGGCACCCGGATTGTCAGCACCCCGGTAGCAATGTCAGCCGACAAACTCACCTGGTCAGATGTCAGCGTCAACATCCGGGGCATATCTTCAAAGACCAAAATCATCATCGGCGAACAGACCTATGTCAAGGACGGCATCAACAACAGCGGCACATTCCGCTGGTATATGGACGACCTCAAGGTTGAACGTATCGAACGATAACATCCTTTTAATTAACCGAATAATCAACAGATATGAAACTGCATAAAAATTTAATCTTCGCATCGGCACTCGCCCTCGCGTCAGGTCTGGGACTCGCGCTCACGGGCTGCAACGATGATGACGAGAAGATACCGGCCTATTTCAAAGCCGACAACCGCGAATTCACTCTTGAATACGACGGCCTGACCGACAAAGGCGAAGAACCCTCGCTGACACTTAACACAAGCGGCAGCTGGAAAGTGAGCCAGAAAGACGAGTGGATACACCTTTCAAGAGAATCAGGCACACGCGGAAGTCACAAGATCTTCGTGACTGCCGATGAGAATACCGGAGATCCACGCACCGGATTCGTTGAAATCAAACTGTCGGGAAGCAGCAAGACCGAACTCCTGGCCGTAAGCCAGAACAAGAAGGTAGGCACACTCGCCGTATCGCCCGCACTAATCAGCGTGACAACCCTCGGAAATGCCGCCGAAGGCGAGACTCTTGCCTTCACCATTGACACCAATTCAGACTGGACCGTCTCACTGCCTGACGGCTGCGACTGGATAACTCCGTCAAAGACCTCAGGCCAGGCCGGTAAGGAAAAAATCTCATTCACCGCAGCGCTCAATCAGACCGGAGCCGAACGCGAAGCCCGGATCACCGTCACTGCAGGTGCTCTTTCCCGCTACACCACAGTGCGCCAGGACGGCACAGTCTTCTCCGTCAGCGAAAACGGCAAACCCATAAGCAAACTGACTTTCGCCGCCTCTAACGCCGCCGGCCTCAGCAGCGAGCTGACCGTAGGCTGCATTGAATCATGGACACTCACCGCCAAACCCCAGTGGCTGACCGTAACCCCGTCAAGCGGCGATGCGGGAGAAACCAAAGTCACTCTGACAGCAGAAGTCAACACCGAGGCCGCCCGTGAAGACTACATCACAATCACCACCGCCCACGGTCTTGTGCTCACCGCCCCTGTGCTCCAGCTCTCAGACCGCCCCGAACCCGACTCAAAGGCAGTAGGTTTCGTCTACTACAACGATGATTTCTCCTGGGTCAAAGGCGGAGCCGACCAGGTAAGCAACATCAACGGCGGAGCGCCCAACGATGCCCGCAATATCTATACCTGGGACTTCAAGACCAACGGTTTTGACGATGTTCTCGCACTCTTCAACCAAAAATACACCGACTACAATGCTTCGGCCAAGGTCATCTACGCAATGGACGGCTATCTGAAATTCAACAAAGGCGGCGCGCAGACAGCAATCGCCATCAAAGACGCCCTTCCCATTGAAGGCGGCCATTATGCCAACGTAGATGTCACTTTCCGCGCAGCCAAAAACGGCACCGACCCGATGACCGTCTCAGTGGTGATTGAAGGAGATGGCGAAATCGTCGACGGGGTGAGCGCCACACAGAGCAAGGAACTCGAACCTTTCAACAACTCCGACAAAACCATCCCCTGGACATGGACCGACATGAAAGTTACCGTCAAAGGAGCCACAGCCAATACCAGGATCATCATCGGCGCGACTCCGTTCATCAACAACGGGTTCAAGTCAGTGGCAACTTATCCCGACAACGGAAAGACCTCTTACTACCGCTGGTTCATGGACGATCTTAAAGTAACCCGAATCGAGACCAAATAAAAACGACAGACAACAATGAAACACAGACATAACACAGCAAGAAATCTCAAGGGATTGTTTTGCACCTTGTTCCTCGGTCTGATTTCAGCGGCATTCATGACCGCTGCCGCGCAGGTGACCGGCACTGTGACCGACACCGACGGCGAACCTCTGACCGGAGCCACAATCATAGTCCAGGGCACCAAACTCGCAGCGGCAGCCGACATCGACGGCAACTTCTCGCTCGACGCCAAGCCCGGTCAGGTAATGAAAGTGACCTACGTCGGCAAGCTCCCGGCCGATGTCAAGGTTCAGTCCGGGAAGACACATTATAATATAGTACTCGACTCCGACGACAAGATGCTCGACGAGGTTGTCGTCGTAGGCTACGGCACAATGGAGAAAAAGCGCGTGACCTCGGCCATCACCTCGATCAGCGCCGACGACATGATGTCGGGTCTCGGCGGAGCTACCATCGCCACCGCACTCCAGGGCAAGATCTCAGGTCTGACCACCACAGGCAGCGCATCGCCCAACGCCTCTAACGGCTATCAGCTCCGCGGCGTGGCTTCAGTCAATGCCGGACAGGGCCCGCTGGTAGTGATCGACGGTATCCCCGGAGGTGACCTCCGCGCCATAAATCAGGAAGACATCCAGTCAATCGACGTGCTCAAAGACGCATCAGCCGGAGCCATCTACGGCACACGCGCCGCAGCCGGTGTGATCCTCGTGACAACAAAGAAGGCCAAAGAAGGCAAGACCCAGGTCAACTACTCGTGTGAGCTCTCGATCGAAAGCGTGCGCAAGCACCTCGACCTCCTCTCCTCTCAGGAATACATCGAACGCGGCCTCGGTCAGGACTACGGCTATGACACCGACTGGTACAAGGAACTCACCCGCGACAATCCCCTCAGCCAGCGCCATGTGCTGACCATCTCCGGCGGCACCAAAGACCTCCAGCTCTACTCATCGCTCATGTACTCCGACCAGCAAGGCATAGTGCGTGGTGACGGCCGCACCGACTATTCCGGCCGCATCAACGGCCGCTACCGCATGTGGGACGGCGTTGCCGAACTCAGTATGAAAGCCCAGTTCCGCCAGGCCGACCGCGATAAGCGAAACGGGTCCTACACATTCCAGAAAGCCATCGAACTTAACCCGACCATACCTCTGTGGGACCCCTCAAACCCCTCTGACTACAATGTTGACGGCGTAGGCATGGGCGGCAACTCCTGGAATCCCGTGGCAGACATCGAATATAAAGATTACTCGGCCAAAGACCAGTGGTTCCTCGGCGACGCAACCCTCAAGATCAATCTTATGAAAGGCCTATCCGTGCAGGGCACAATGGGCCTCGACATGCGCCAGCATCAGTATTACCTCTACTACAACCAGAAACACCGCGAAAGCGTCACTTCAAGCAAACGCGGCAAGGCTACCCATGAATTCAGCAAGTCACTCAACAAATCGTTTGAAGCCTATGCCAACTATATGCGCGAATTCGGCGAACACTTCGTCGACGCCGTGGCCGGCTACAGTTTCTATGAAAACGAAGGCACCGAAAGCTTCGAGATGACAAACGCCAACTTCACCGTTGACGGCATCGGCCCCTGGGACATGAGCGCAGGCACAGACCTCAGCGACGGCCAGGCATCAATGGCCTCCAACAAGAATCCTCGCCAGCGCCTGCTCTCGTTCTTCGGCCGAGCAAACTACTCTTACGCCGACAAATACATGGCAACCGTGAGCTACCGCCGCGAAGGCTCGTCAAAATTCGGCAAAAACAACCGATGGGGCAACTTCTGGTCTGTCTCCGGAGGATGGCGCATCTCACGCGAGAACTTCATGGAGGGAATCGACTGGATCAACGACCTGAAACTGCGTGTGGGCTACGGTGTCACCGGTAACAACGACTTCGGCAGCGGCTACACAGTGCGCACCTACAAGTCAAACGACATGTATCCCACAAACGGCATCTGGCAGCCCGGCTACGGCTCAACCAAAAACATCAACCCCGATCTGAAATGGGAAGAAAAGAAGGAGCTCAACATCGGTCTTGACTACTCGGTGCTCAACAACCGCATTTTCGGTAAATTTGACTGGTATCACCGCCGCGTGGACGACATGCTTTTCGAAGTAGCCGCCCCCGTCCCCCCGATGGTCTACACCACCGTGATGAAAAACATCGGCAGCCTCACCAACACAGGCTGGGAATTCGAAATCACCGGAGTGCCCTTCCAGGGCCGCGAGTTCACATGGACCTCTACCGCCCGCATCTCCCACAACACCACAAAGATCAAGAACCTCGGCGACAGCGACTCGTTTATGCTCCCCTCGGCCATGCCCGCGTCAATGGGCTATGAGCAGAAGCTCGTCAACGGCTCCAAAATCGGTCAGTTCTGGCTCTTCAAATATGCCGGTCTTGATGAAAACGGCAAGTGGCTCATCTATGACAAGGACAACAATGTGGTCCCTGCCAAAGACGGCTCTGTCAACAACCTCGTCGACGCCAACAAACACTGGGTGGGCAATGCGATCCCCAAGGCGATCATCTCATGGGAAAACAACTTCCGCTACCGAAACTTCGACCTCGGCATCAATCTGCGCTCATGGCTTGACTACGATGTGTTCAGCGAAATCATCCTCTACCACGGTCTCCAGACCAACTCTCAGGAAAACGTGCTGAAGATAGCCTACACCGACAATGCCGCCATCAACGACACCCGCATTACCTCTGACTACTTCCTGAGCGATGCCTCCTTCCTCAAGATCGACGCCGTCTCGCTTGGCTATACGCTCGACACCGGCAAGTGGAACAAATATCTGACCCGCGCCCGCTTCTACGTGACCGCCCGCGATCTCTACACCTGGACACGCTACAAAGGCTACAACCCCGAAGTGAGCATCAACGGCCTCTATCCCGGCGTGGAATATGTCCGCAACGCAACCAACATGTACCCGCAGACCACCCGCTGGACATTCGGTCTCCAGCTGACATTCTAAAAATTGGTAGATAAAAAACTGACGAACTATGAAATTTAACTTCAAACATATAGCTCTGGCACTGCTCGGAGGCGCCACTCTCTTCTCCTGCGACCTTGACGAGAAATTCTACTCCAGCGTGACCCCTGACACATTCATCACCTGTCCGGAGAACACCTACGCCATTCTCTGCCGCCCCTTCACCCACTGGAAATGGTATCTCGGCGCCGAACGCTGGTATCTCCAGGAACTGACCACCGACGAAATGGTCTGCCCGACACGCGGCAACGACTTTTATAACAACGGCGAGTACATCCGCCTGCAGGAACACACCTGGACCGGCGACGACCGCCATGTCAAAAACGTGTGGGACGGAACCATGAGCGCCATCGCCCGTACTCTCGAAGCCAAAGAAGACCTCTCTGGTGTCAACTACAACGCCATCGGCCTCTCTGACGAAATAAAGAAAGACCACATCAACCAGCTAAACGCCATCCTCGGATGGTACTACATGCGCGGTCTTGACTACTTCGGAGGTCTGCCGATTTTCCGCAGCAACAACGACGCTCCCTGCGCCCGCTCTACCGACAAGGAGACTTTTGAATTCTGCGAGGACCTTTTCAAGAACGCCATACCATCCATCCTCCCGAAATCGAGCCTCGGAGAAGCCCAGGACGGCTATATCAAGAAAGCAACAGCCGCAATGATGCTCGCCGAACTATACTTCAACGCCGAAGCCTACGGAGGAGGTGACCGCTATGCCGATTGTGCCGCAATCTGCGAAGACCTGATCAGAGGCGAATACGGTCCCTACGCCATTGACAATACCTGGTACGGCCCCCACTGTTTCGACAACGACAAATCGACAGAAGCCGTCTGGTATGTGCCCTCACAGAACTCAAAGATGGAATTCAACTGGTATTACCGCTACTTCTACAGCCACCAGGCTGACAAGTATTTCAACTGCCCATTCCCGGCTTCGCGCTACAACGGATTCATCCTTTCTCCCTCACGCGAGAAAGAAGGCGGCCCGGTCATGGACTACAAGCTGGGCAAAAGCTACGAGAAATACAACGATGCCGACCTGCGCAAGAAACCCTACGTCTACCACGGCAACAAGGAGTATGAAGGCATGTTCTGCGTAGGGCTGCAGAAGAACCCCTACACCGGCGAAGTGGCCATAGGCCAGAAAGACATGGCCGGAAAGCCTGTGGTCCTTGTGGACTACGTCAATATCACCGGCAACAGCAGCACCATGATGGACGGTTCGGAAGTCTCCGGAGTGCGTCTGGTCAAGATGCCCATCCCGAACATCGACGATAAGGATCTTCTCTGGAACCCCGACTATCCCTGTATGCGTTTCACCGAGGTCTACTACATGCTTGCCGAATGCAAATGGCGTGCAGGCGACAAAAAGGGTGCCGCTCAGCTCATCAACGAAGTGCGCAAACGCAACTTCGCCAACGGCAACGACCCGGACCCCGTGACCGAAGCAAACCTTGATGTCTACCGCATGGCCGATGAATGGCAGATTGAATTCCTCGGTGAAGGCCGCCGCCGCACCGACCTCATCCGCCTCGGACTCTACACCAGCGAAAGCTGGTGGGCCCACAAGCCGACTGATGACACCAAGAAGCGTTTCCCGCTGCCCTCTGAGGCTATGGCCGGAAATCCCCTGCTAAAGCAGAACCCCGGTTATTGATCACACTGCAATTTCCTTCATTCTCCTCTCTCTTTTAGAAAAAACACCTGCTAATTTCCAATCTCTATGAAATTTTTCAGATATATGGCCTCGGCGATGGTGGCAGTCAGCCTCCTCGCATCATGCTCCGATGATGTTGTTGCCGAACGCCGCCCAGGAGCCGATTCGGATCCCCTTACCATCAAAGCACAGTTCGGCAAAAACCTCGTGGGCCGTGTGACGGTTGACGGACAGCCCCGCCAGGGTGTGGTTGTCAGCGACGGCATCAATGTGATGACAACCGACGCCAACGGCGAATACCAGATGTACACCACCGGCCGCCAGCACGTGTTCATTTCCGTGCCTGCCGACTGCGAGCTCCCCACCCTGCTCGGCGACCCGAAGTTCTACAAGACCCTCGACTATTCCGACGCCGCGATCATCCAGCGCGATTTCCGTCTGGTGTCAATCCCAAAGAAAACAGAATGGACCCTCTTCACTATGGCCGACCCGCAGATCGGCAACGAAAAAGACATCACTGATTTCGTGGGAATGATTCCCAGAATGGCCGAATTCGCCTCCAGCCTGCCGTCAAACGTCTATGGCATCTCGCTCGGCGACATAGTCTGGAACAAGCCCGAATACTTCGACACCTATGCGAAAGAGATGCGCAACATCCCCGTGCCGGTTTTCTCTGTGATAGGTAACCATGATCACAACGAAGGAATCAAAAACGACACCGAAAGTGATAAGGATTTCCGCGATGCCCTCGGCCCGACATACTACTCCGCTAATATCGGAGACTGCCACCTCGTAGTGCTCGACGATGTTCTCTACAGCGGCGTCAACGGCCGTAACGACTACACGGGCACCATCACCGACGCACAGCTCGAATGGCTTGAAAAGGATCTCAGCTATGTTGATCCGGACAAAGCCGTCATCATCGGCCTCCACATACCCACCAAGCGCCGAAACAGCTCGACCCATGTCACCAATAACCAGGCTCTCTATGACCTGGTCAAGGACTTCAGGGAAGTGCAGATCCTCTCCGGCCACAGCCACAACCACTACACCACTACCATAGCCTCAAACATCACCGAGACGACTTTCGCAGCCGTGATGGGAGCCTACTGGTATCCGCTTTGCAACGATGGCTCGCCACGTGGCTACGGCGCTCTTGACTTCAAAGGCAATACCCTGGTCAACAAATACTTCATCGGCGACGGCTGTGACCGCGACTACCAGATGAAGCTTTACCGCCCGGAAGACGCCGTGTTATGGAATCCCTCTAAGAATGCAGGAGATCCCTATGACAAGATCCTTGCCAACATCTTCTGCTGGCATGAAGACTGGACTGTCGAAGTCAAGGAAGACGCAGGATCCTGGACAGTTCTGCCGGCGAGCGCCCGACTAATTCCCTCGCAGAACGGCGGAAAATGCTGGGACCCCGATGTGCGCAAATGTCTTGTTGACGGAGTCATCCCCGCAAACCACGGCGGATCAGCTCCTGAAAACAATAACGACCACATGTTCCTCTACACTCCGCAGCCAGGCTGGCAGAGCGTGAGCTTCCGCGCCACAGACAGCTTCGGCAACGTCTACACAGAGACCATTACCAACAACTAACCCAGACCTCAGCCAACAATGCGAAAAGCCATAAAAAAATTCCTTTCATTAGCCTTGATGATTTCATCAGGGCTAATGGCCTTTGCCGACACTGCCGCAAGCAATCCGCTTGTGTTCGGCAACAACCGCCTCTCGATCATCACCCCGACGCTCCTGCGCCTGGAATATGCCACCGACGCCCGCTTCATTGATGCCCCGACCCTCTTTGCCTATGACCGCAGCAGCATGCTCTCGCCCTCTGACATCTCTGTCCGCGAACTCGGCGACAACTGCTACGAGATCACCACTCCGGCGCTGAGAATCTGGTATAAGCATGACGGTTTCCCCTTCTCGACTTCGAATCTCCACGTGTTCTACACCCTTGACGGCAAAGAGAAGAAATTCACCAACCGCTTCCTCCCCAAGAACAATCTCGGAGGCCCGGTGGAGACTCTTGACCGTGTCACCAAGGAAATTCCGATGAATGACGGAATCCTGAGCAAGGACGGATGGTATATGATCGACGACGAACGCACCGACCTGCTCGTCAACGGATGGATCAGCCCGCGCGACACCGAATCGCACATCCAGGATCAGTATTGCTTCGTCTACGGCAACGATTACAAGGCCGCCCTCTCAAGCCTTGGCGCTATCAGCGGCAAGGTGCCGATGACCCGCAAATACATACACGGTGTCTGGTATTGCCGCTACTGGGACTATACCTCCGATGAATTCCTCGACATCATCCGCGGCTATGACAAAAATGACTTCCCGCTTGACAACATTGTGTTTGACATGGGATGGCACACCAACGACGCAACCGTCGGCACAGGCCACAACGGACATCTAAACTGGAACGGCTACACCTGGAACCGCGAACTCATTCCCGATCCGAAAGCTCTGATCGACTCCTGCCATGCCCGTGGCGTGACAGTCTCGCTCAACGACCATCCGCATGACGGCATGCGCCCCCACGAGGAACACTATCCGGCATTCATCAAGGCTCTCGGTGTCACTGACGGAACCGTGCCTCTGTTCAACACAGCCGACAGCAACTATATGGCCAAATTCTTTGACTATGCCCACCGCCCGAGCGAAGACATGGGCGTGGACTTCTGGTGGCTTGACTGGCAGCAGAACTATCTCTACCCGCATGTGCGCGGCCATCACTCCACAACCCTCGCCTGGATCAACGAACTTTACTACCGCGATTCGCAGCGCAACGGCAAACGTGGTGCCGGTTACAGCCGATGGGCCGGATGGGGCGACCACCGTCACCCCATCCAGTTCTCCGGCGATGCCCAGGCCAACTGGGAGCTTCTCGCCTTCGAGGTTAAACTCACTGCTTGCAGCGGTCAGGGCGGATGCTACTACTGGGCACATGACATAGGCGGTTTCCGCGGTGACCCGAACCCGGAACTGACTGTCAGATGGACTCAGTTCGGCGCTCTGTCGGCTGCCCTGCGTGTCCATTCCACCAAAGACAAGCGCCTCGACCGACGCCCCTGGATCAGTGGCGACCGCGAGACAAAAGCTATGAGAAAGATGTACCACATGCGTTCCGAAATGATGCCCTACATCTATTCGAGCGTCTGGCAGACCCACAACACTATGGTGCCGCTCAACCGCTCGATGTTCATCGACTATGGCGACCAGAAGGAATCGTTCAGCCAGCCCCAGCAGTTCACTTTCGGCGACATCCTGCTTGCTGCTCCTATCTCGACACCCGGCAGCGGTGCAGACAAGACTGCCGCGCAGAAAGTCTGGTTCCCCAAAGGCGAAGTCTGGTATGACTATTTCACCCACGAACGCAAAGACGGAGGCCAGACCGCACAGATCGAAAAGCCTCTTGAGGAATTCCCGCTCTATGTGAGAGGCGGATGGATACTCCCCATGCAGCCCTACACTCCGCGTCCGGCCACAGCCGCGCTCGAAACGCTCGTCATGCGCGTCTACCCCGCGGCCAAAGATGCCGACAACGTGTTCAGCCTCTATGAGGATGACGGCATATCGCTTGACTATCAGAAGGGCATCTATTCCACAACCGCGCTCCGCTACACCCAGAAAGGCAACCGCGCCTGCGTGACAGTGGCACCCGCCGAAGGTTCATATCCCGGCCAGACCATGCGCCGCTCCTACAGGCTGCAGCTTCCAGGACTGAAAGACGGCGCCAAGGTGACGGTCAACGGCAAAAAAGCCAAGGTTGAATATGACGAAGCCGCCGGATGCCCGGTGGTCAGAGTTGCCTCCACTCCTGTAAACAAACCCGTAACCATTGAGTATAATATATAATGTACAAAATGAAAATCTCACGTCTGCTTGCCGCCGCCACTCTTCTTGTGGCGGCCGGCAGCATGGCGGCTGACACTCCGAAAGTAATCGCACACCGCGGCTACTGGAAAGCCGAAGGCTCGGCCCAGAATTCAATCCGCTCGATAGTCAAAGCCGACTCGATCAACTGCTATGCCTCGGAATTCGATGTATGGATGACGGCAGACAGCGTTCTTGTGGTCAACCATGATCCGGATATCAACGGAGTTCACATAGAATCATCGCCGGCTTCACGTGTGCTCGCCGAAAAACTCTCCAACGGAGAGCAAGTCCCGACTCTCGAAGCCTATCTCGCCACAGCATCACACCTGCCATCACGCATAGTCTGCGAGATGAAGCGCCACGACAGCCGCTCACACGAAAAAGCTGCCGTCAAAGCAATCCTGGCTCTGGTAAAAAAATACGGACTTCAGGACAAGGTCGACTACATAACCTTCTCAAGCGACGGCTTCAAAAATTTCATCAGATATGCACCGAAAGGCACAGGAGTCTACTATCTCGACGGCGACTACGTGCCCGCCCAGATCAAACATATGGGAGGCACCGGCATCGACTATGCCATGAAAGTCATCAGAAAGCATCCGGAATGGATCAAGGAATGCCACGACCTCGGACTCCTTGTCAATGTCTGGACTGTAAACTCCGAAGCCGACATGAAATGGTGTATCGACCACAGTGTTGATTTCATTACCACCAATGAGCCCGAACGCCTGCAGTCGTTGCTGAAATCACGCGCGAAAAAACAAAAATGATGAAAATGCGCCTGCTCCCACGCCTGATCTCTTCCGCCGTCCTTCTGTGGCTGAGTGTGACAGCAGCGGCAAGTGACGGCAGGCCGGAAAAGCATGAGTTTGCCTATGCCGACACCGTGCGCACCTACAGCATTTATCTTCCTGAAGACCTGCGCCCGGATGCTCCGCTCGTGGTCTACACCCACGGCTATGGATCGGCCAGACGCTGGCTTAACGATCTGAACGCCACAGCCGAGCGCCACGGATTTGCCGTATGCTACCCGGACGGCTCTCCGGATTCCCGCGGAAAAGACGGCTGGAAAGTCGGCTATCCGCCGCAGGAGTCAATGAGCGTGGACGAAGCCGACTTTTTCCGCTGTCTGATAAACGAAGTCACCTCTCGCTTCCGGCTCAGCCGCGACAATGTGTTCATGGCCGGCATGTCAAACGGCGGCGACCTCTGCTATCAGCTTGCCTTCACAGCTCCGGAGCTTTTCAAAGCCTATGCCTCAGTAGCCGGTCTCGCCTTTGAATGGCTGTGCAAGAACCACAGACTGTCGCTCCCCGTCCATTTCCTTGAGATCCACGGAAACGCCGACCGCACCTCGCGCTGGGAAGGTGACCTGACCAATGACGGAGGCTGGGGCTGCTACATAGCGGTGCCGGAAGCAATCGGCATGATCGCCGGCAATAACGGCTGCCGGAAAGTCACCACCGACTCTCTCTGCTCCATGCGCGATCCGCAGCGACTGATCACCCGCACTGTCCACTCCGGAGCTCCGTCTGGCCGCGAGGTGGTGCTCTATGAAATTCATGGAGGGAAACACTCCTGGGCCGACAAAGACTTGCCGACTGCCGAAATCATCTGGAACTTCTTCAGCAGCCGTCTGACCGGGCCACCGAAACCAGATGGCCGATGAATCTGCTCCGGGCACAGCATACATATATACCGAACAGCTCATAATCTCTCATAAAAACAATTTCTGAAAGTAGCTCGGAAAATCAGGCTCTTCCAACAAAAGCTTGATTTTCATGAGCTACTTTTGTACTTTTGCATGACGCTAACACAAACTGATTATCCCCATCCCCATGAATATCACCGAATTTATCGACACCTGGAAAGAAGCCCTCGCCTCTGACATCACACCCGGCAAACGCGAAATCCTGCAACGCTTCTTCAAAACCGGTCCCGGACAATACGGCGAAGGTGACATCTTTCTGGGCAACACCGTCCCGGCAATCCGGAAAGTATCACGCCTCATGTCTGACGCCCCGCTGGAAGCCGTTGAAGCCATGCTCTCCTCCCCCATCCATGACCACCGTCTGTCGGCACTCCTTGTTCTCGTTGAGCGCTATCGCCGAAACCGCAAAGACCCGTCGGCACGCCGTGAGATAATCGACTTCTATCTCTCACACACCTCCGGAATCAACAACTGGGATCTCGTCGACCTCTCGGCCCCAAAAATTCTGGGTGAATACGTCTGCCAAAGCGGCCAGCCAGACCTGCTCGAAACCCTCAGCCTCTCCGAAAACCTATGGGAACAGCGCATAGCCATAGTATCCACATTTACACTGCTCAAAAACGGCATAACCCTGCCCACCGTCTCGATCGCCACGCGCTATCTCACCCACACCCACGACCTGATCCACAAGGCAACCGGATGGATGCTTCGCGAAATGGGCAAACGCGGAAACGAACCATTGCTCCTCCAATTCCTGGACCGCCATGCCGCCGTCATGCCACGGACAATGCTGCGCTATGCCATAGAAAAACTTCCCGCACCACTTCGAAAGCACTATCTCGACCTAAAAAGCACCGTCAAATAAACGAATTTTAGATCCATATCAGAACAAAAATCACTCAACCACTATTTTTCACACGGCTCTTTCATTTAACCTAAAATAAATAGCATATCTTCCCTTACCCGGTT
>ERZ778516.511-NODE-511-length-32255-cov-8.346429_pt1 | contig 32255 bp, 34 predicted proteins | sample MGYA00510342_ERZ778516 | MGnify/ENA primary metagenome ERZ778516 (study PRJEB29527, sample SAMN07138961) | mouse gut metagenome | material: feces | host: mouse | place: China:Nanjing | collected 2016-01-25 ... | reverse complement strand
ATATTGCGCTTGTTTCGTAGCATTTACGAAAAGCAGCCGGGAGAGAGGATGTGCCGCGACCGTCCGTAGCCACAACGTAACAGCAGGATACTTAGGGATTCTTAGCATTCTGGAACTGACGCAGCCAGGGGAGGCACATTCTCTTTCCCAGCGTCCCTTCCTGTAAAAATTTACCAAAGCAATCCAAATTTGTTCGCTTTAGGGTGAAAAAAGCAATAATCCTTAGTGACAAACATACCTAAAAATGCTAATATAAATTATCTGATTTTAAGCTGCATTAACAAAGTTTTCACACACAATAGGAGGAGGGGGACGCCAATGGCGATTTCAGCAGCATGTATGCTCCCGCACCCGCCGCTTATCATACCGCAGGTCGGCAGGGGAGAGGAAAAAAAGATACAAAAGACGATTGATGCATACCATGAAGCAGCGCGTTTGATCGCAGAACACCAGCCGCAGACGATCGTGGTAATTTCACCACACCAGGTGATGTATGCAGACTATTTTCACATTTCACCGGGAAGGGCAGCGCGAGGGGATTTTGGGCAGTTTCGTGCAGGACAGGTAATCATTGAGGCATCTTATGATACGGAGTTTGTGGCGAAGCTGTGCAGGCTTGCTGACGAAAAAAGCCTTCCGGCGGGGACAGACGGACAGCAGAATGCGCGGTTCGATCATGGGACGATGGTGCCGCTATATTTTGTGAATCAGTATTGGCGGGAATACCGGCTCGTTCGGATCGGGCTGTCGGGACTGGCGCTGCGCAGCCATTATGAGCTTGGGCGGTGTATTAAAGCGGCGGCAGAAGAACTGGACAGAAAGACGGTAGTGATCGCAAGCGGCGATCTGTCACACAGGCTTAAGGCGGACGGGCCGTATGGATATCAGGAAGAAGGGCCTGCGTATGACAGGCGCGTCATGGATGTGATGGGAAGCGCGGATTTTGCAAAGCTGCTCCAGTTTTCGGATGATTTTTGCGGGAAGGCAGGCGAGTGCGGGCACCGCTCTTTTACGATGATGGCTGGGGCGTTAGAAGGATGGAAGGTGCAGGCGAAGCAGCTTTCTTATGAAGGGACGTTTGGCGTTGGTTATGGGATTTGCACGTATGAGGTGGCAGGTGAAGCAGATGATGGAAGAGTCTGAAAAAAAAGTGTATACGATGCAAGATATCTATGCATTGCCGGATGGAAAACGGGCTGAGCTGATCGACGGGCAGATTTACAGTATGGCTCCGCCAAGCTTTACACATCAGAGGATTTTGAATTATTTAAACAATGAAATATACAATTATATCAAAAGCAAGGATGGAACATGCGAAGTGATTCCTGCGCCATTTGCTGTATTTTTGGACGGGAACGATGATAAAAATTATCTGGAGCCGGATTTGTCGGTGATCTGTGATCTTTCAAAGCTGGATGAAAAAGGCTGTCATGGTGCTCCTGACTGGGTGATTGAAATTGTTTCTCCCAGCAGCAAGCCGAGGGATTATATTAAGAAAATGCTGAAATATGGCACAGCAAATGTCCGCGAATATTGGATCGTAGATCCAGAGGAAAAGATTGTGACCGTTTACGGATTTGAAAATGAGACGATGAAGCAGTATCCGTTTGGGAAAGCTGTTCCGGTTGGAATCTACGAAGGATTTTCTATTAATGTAAGTTAAAAGAACGGCAGAGTGGAATTTTATTCAGAAGCGATAACAAACAATAGAAAGGATTTTTTATATGGCAATACAAAATAAGCAAGAAGACCCTTATGTGCAGCTTGCGCGCAGCACGATTGAGGAATATGTACAGACAGGCAGAACGATCAGGGTGCCTAAAGACCTGCCAAAAGAAATGTATCAGGACAGGGCGGGTGTCTTTGTTTCTATAAAAATCAAAGGCAAAAATCGGGGAGAGAGTAAAAGCGCGCTCTTGCTTCGCGGCTGTATCGGGACGATCCAGCCCGTGCAGGATTCGATTGCAGAAGAGATTATTCAAAATGCAGTCAGCGCGGCGGTAAAAGATCCCAGATTTGCGCCGATTACACCAGAGGAATTAGACAGGCTTGTAATCAGTGTAGACGTGCTGGGCGGTATGGAGCAGGTTCATTCTGAGGAGGAACTGGATGTAAAGCGCTATGGTGTCGTCGTGACCAAAGGATATCGGCGCGGGCTGCTGCTGCCGAATTTAGAAGGCGTAGATACGGTTGAGGAGCAGGTTGCGATTGCAAGGCAGAAGGCGGGGATTGGTGAGATGGAAGAAGGGGTGATGCTGGAACGGTTTGAGGTAGTTAGGCATATTTAGAAAGGAATAAACAAAATGGAAACAATCTGCCAGACATGTATGCACCATTGCAGGCTAAAAGGCGGGCAGTACGGAAGATGCGGCGCGCGGAAAAACGAAGGCGGGAAGATCGTCTGTAAGAATTATGGCAAAGTTACGGCGTTGGCACTCGACCCGATTGAGAAAAAGCCGCTGCGGAGGTTTTATCCGGGCAGCATGATCTTGTCAGTCGGCAGCTATGGGTGCAACTTAAAGTGCCCGTTTTGCCAAAACTATGAGATTTCAATGGAATACCAGGATCGAGCGAGGGCATTGGAGCTGGCTCCAGAGCAGCTCGTGCAGAAGGCGCTGGAATATAAGCGTGCCGGAAATATCGGAGTGGCATTTACTTATAATGAGCCGCTGATCGGATGGGAGTATGTGCGGGATACCGCAAAGCTTTTAAAGCAGGCGGGCATGAAGACGGTTTTGGTCACAAACGGTTCTGCATCGCTAAAGGTGCTCGAAGAGGTACTGCCTTTGATCGACGCGATGAATATTGATCTGAAATGCTTTTACGAAGACGGCTACCGCAGGCTGGGCGGAGATTTGGAGACGGTAAAGGCGTTTATTCAAAGGGCAGCGCAAGACTGCCATGTGGAGCTGACGACGCTGATTGTGCCGGGGCTAAACGACGATGTCTCCCAGATGGAAGAAGAAGCAAGGTGGATCGGCGAAAAGATTCCGCTGCATGTGACACGCTTTTTCCCGCGGTATCAGATGCAGGATGTACAGGCTGTGGACGTGCAGACGGTGTACCGCCTGGCAAATGTGGCAGGCAAGTACGTGGAGCATGTATATACTGGCAACTGCTGACGGGCTGGGAGAATAGCGGTTCTTTTTGCGCTGTGATAAGAAAGGACGGATGTGTTTATGCAGACAGAAACAATGCTTGCGCTGCAAAGCTGTTTAAAAAGGGATGAAAGCAAAGAAAATCAAACAAGGCAGATGTGCCTTGTTCGGATGATCTTAAAGATCAATCAGGATGTTGTAAGAAAAGGGCTGATGCAGATCGAACATTATAAAAGTGAAACCGCCGATTTTCCGATGCTTTGGAAAGGGCTTACCTTGGTCAGAGGAGGAATGGAACCGCAGGACGTTGTATCCATCCTGCGCAATATGGCGGTTGCCAACCAGGTTGACTTATTGGAAAGCCTGCTTGTAATCGACGGGGTACAGTCGATTCAATATATGCGTTTCCCAGACCAGACAAAGGAATGGCTGTTTTCTCATTTTCACGTTTCCATGCACGAGCAGCTCACGATGTGCCTCAAGGATCTGGACATAGATGCCTGGAAACCGCTGTGTGGGGTGCTGAGCAAAGAAGAAATTGAAAAATTGCTAGAAAGCAGGTAATCAAACAAAGGCAGCCCGGTAAGCGCTCGGCGTCTGCAAAAATTTTTTCTTAAAGCTCCGGTTAAAGTGCGAGAGGTTTTCAAAGCCGACTTCCTGTGAGATTGACAGGATGGTGGAATCAGAAGCAAGCAAAAGCCTTGCCGCCATTGTCAGCCGGTAGTCGTTTAAATAGGCAATAAAGGACATTCCCATCGCATTTTTAAAATATTTCATAAAATGCGACGGGCTGTAGTCACAGTAGCTTGCGATCTGTTCGATTGTGATTTTTTCCTGGAAATGGGTTTCTACGTATTTGAGAATGATCTTTAATTTTTCCAGTGAAGCAAACGGCACTTTGGATACAGGCATCGTTTTTTGGCTGGCAAAGATTTCATAAAACAGCGCATACAGGCAGCTTTTAATCATAAGCTGGTATGCGTGCGGAAAAGTCTTGCAGATCTCGTCGGCATGGTCTAAGCAGCGTGCAATCGCTGGGTATGCCGGGTCTTTTGGCGTATAAATATTTTTGGAAAGAATGTTGGAGTGCTGCAAAGGCGCAAAAAATTCCAGGCTGCTGTCGTTGCTTTTCGATAGCAGCATTGCTACATCAAACAGGATATTTTCGTATTCTAAACGGTTCGTTTTGTACTGCGAAATGCCGTGTAGCTGTCCTGGTGCCAATAGGATAATATCGCCTTCTTTGACAACGAAAGAGGACAGGTCAACCGATACGGTGCCGTGTCCTTTTTTGATATAAATAATCTCCATTTCCTGATGCCAGTGCAGCGGCACAGACAGGAAATCCTGCGGAATACAGCAAAGGTACGTATTGTATGGAAAGGAGGCGTCAAAATGCGTTTTCTTTTCCTGGTAGTTTTCATATTCTGACAGGTTCATATGGGCTTGCCCTCCCGGTAGTATCGCTATAATTGATAGAATTGTATCATATTATCGTAGGATACTGCAAGAATAAGATCCATATTTTAACATATAATACATCTGGCAATATGCAGCACGTATCGGGCAGCAAAACAGACGCTGCACGGGAAAAGCAGCAGGATAAAAACAGGGAGGAGTCAGACAATGACAGCAAATGAATATGTAAAATCACGTTTCGGGCGTTCTATGAGCGAATGCACGAATGAGGAAATTTACACAGCGCTATTAGAGTATGTCAAGGAGCGGGCAAAGGAGAAGGAAAGCAGCCAGGGAAAGAAAAAGCTTTATTATATTTCCGCTGAGTTCTTAATCGGAAAGCTGTTATCTAATAACCTGATTAACCTCGGCATCTATGATGAGGTAAAACAAGAACTGGAAAAATGTGGAAAATCAATGGCGGACATTGAAGAGATCGAGTTGGAGCCTTCTTTGGGAAACGGCGGACTTGGGCGGCTTGCCGCATGTTTCTTAGATTCGATCGCGACACTTGGATTAAACGGCGACGGCGTGGGGCTTAACTATCATCTGGGGCTGTTTCGTCAGGTATTTGACAAAAACCTGCAAAAAGAAGAGCCAAATCCTTGGATTACGCCACAGTCCTGGCTGACAAAAACAGATAAAACTTACAAAATCCATTTCGGCGGGTTTGCGGTACAGTCCAGAATGTATGACATCGATGTTGTAGGATATGAAAACCGCACGACAAAGCTGCACTTGTTTGATGTGGAATCGGTGGACGAGTCTTTGGTAGAGGAAGGCATTACGTTTGACAAGTCACAGTATGCAAAAAACCTGACGCTGTTTTTATATCCTGATGACAGTGATGAGAGCGGGCGCCTGCTCCGGGTTTACCAGCAGTATTTTATGGTGTCCAACGCGGCAAGGCTGATCTTGGATGAATGTATGGCAAAAGGATCGAACCTGTATGACCTTGCGGACTATGCGGTAGTTCAGATTAATGACACGCATCCGACGATGGTGATTCCAGAGCTGATCCGTCTGCTTATGGAACGCGGGCTTACAATCGAAGAAGCAATCGGCGTCGTATCGAAGACCTGTGCCTATACGAACCATACGATCCTTGCGGAAGCATTGGAAAAATGGCCGATGCACTTTTTACAGCAGGCAGTGCCGCAGCTTGTGCCGATTATATATGAGCTGAATAACAGAGTGAACAAAAAGTACCAGGATCCTGCGGTAGCGGTGATTAACGGTGACAACTGTGTCTGCATGGCGCATATCGATATCCATTACGGCATCAGTGTCAACGGCGTGGCTGCGCTGCATACACAGATACTAAAAGAGACGGAGCTGAACCATTTTTACAAGCTCTATCCAGAAAAATTCAACAACAAGACAAACGGCATTACGTTCCGCCGCTGGCTGTTATACTGCAATCCGCAGCTTACATCTTTGATCGAGGAGCTGATCGGGAACGGCTTTAAAAAGGATGCAATGGAGCTTGAAAAGCTTGCTGGGTTTGTCAATGACGATATGGTGCTTCAAAAACTGCTGGCGATTAAGGATGAAAGAAAAGCGGTGCTGCGCGATTACTTAAAGCATACGCAGAATATCGAGATTGACGCGAATTCGGTATACGACATCCAGATCAAGCGCCTGCATGAATACAAGCGCCAGCAGATGAACGCGCTGTATGTGATTCATAAATATTTTGAAATCAAGGCAGGAAAGCTGCCAGTACGCCCGATTACCGTATTTTTCGGCGCAAAGGCGGCTCCGGCGTATATTATTGCAAAAGACATTATCCATCTGATTTTATGCCTGTCTGAGGTGATTGAAAACGATCCGCAGGTAAGCCCGCATTTAAAGGTCGTTATGGTGGAAAACTACAACGTAACGCTTGCGGAAAAGCTGATCCCTGCATGTGATATTTCAGAGCAGATCTCGCTGGCATCCAAGGAAGCGTCCGGCACAGGCAATATGAAGTTTATGCTAAACGGTGCGGTTACGCTCGGTACAAAGGACGGGGCAAATGTAGAGATCGCAGACCTGGTCGGCGAGGACAATATTTTTACGTTCGGCGAGTCCAGCCAGACGGTGATTGAACGCTATGCAAGGGCAGATTATGTGTCCAGGGATTACTATGAAAAGGATGAGGACATTCAAAAAGCAGTTGATTTTATTATCAGCGATGAAGTAAAGGCGGTCGGGTGTGAAGAAAGCCTAAAGCGGCTGTATCATGAGCTGTTAAATAAAGACTGGTTTATGACATTCCCGGATTTTAAAGATTATGTAGAAACGAAAGACAAGGCGCTCCTTGCCTATGAAGACCGTAAGGCATGGGCAAAGAGGATGTTAGTAAATATCAGCAAAGCTGGATTTTTCTCGGCTGACCGTACAATCGAGCAGTATAATGACGAGATCTGGAAGCTGGAAAAATAAAAAAACAAGAATAACTGGGCTGTTGGAAATAGCAGGAACACTGCTGTTTTCCGGCAGCTCTTTTTATGTTTCCGCTGCTTTTCATACCATACATATAGGGGATATAGTTTATTTACAAGAGCCGGTATGAAATAACCGGGGATTGGGAATTTACTAAAGAAAACAGTAAGCGGAGGCAAAAAGATGAAGAAGAAAATACGGCAGGAAACAGGGGCTGTGTTTGGCTATGTAAGGGTTTCAAGCGCAGACCAAAACGAGGACAGGCAGTTGGTCGCCATGCAGGAAAAGGGCGTAAAGCCGTCTAACATCTATATGGACAAACAGTCGGGCAAGGATTTTTTGCGTACACAGTATACAAGGATGGTGCAAAAGCTGAAAAAAGGGGATCTGCTTTATATCGTGAGTATTGACCGACTGGGACGCAATTATGCAGAAATTTTGAAACAATGGCAGATTTTAACAAAAGACATCGGCGTGGATATCTGCGTGATTGATATGCCGCTTTTAGATACGAGAAACGGCAAAGACCTGATGGGCACATTTATCGCAGACCTGGTGCTGCAAATATTGTCATTTGTCGCGGAGTCGGAACGGGAAAATATTAAAAAGCGCCAGGAGCAGGGGATTGCTGCCGCAAAAGCAAAGGGCGTGCGGTTTGGAAGGCCGGAGGTTACAGTGCCGGATGAGTTTCCTTTGATCGTGGGGGAATGGGAGCATAAAGAGATTACGATTCATGAAGCACTTGCCAAAAGCGGCATGAGCCAGGCGACATTTTACCGCAGGTTAAGGGAGTATCGTGGGATATAAAGAAAAATTCGAAAGGAATTATGAAAAAACAACAAAAACAGGGACACATGTCCTTGCAAAACATATGCAAAAGATATATCATTTCCACATAATAAACACGAGAATTCAGCACAATGCTCAAAGGAGGTGTCATTGACGAATGAAATAAGCGTTTTATGGGTATAAAATATAGAACAGGAGTGTCAGGAGAATCGTATGAAAGAGGTATATTTAGATGAAGCGCTGCCGTTTTTAAAAGAGATCGATCCAAAAAGGCGGGAACAGTTTCAGGCTTATTTCAAGAATGCCCCGCTGTGGGTTTTAGAGAGCTTTATGATTGAAAAGCTGGAAAAAGGGACTACTTTTATACGGGAAGGCGAGCCTGTAGATATGGTTTATTTTATTGGTGACGGAATGATTAAAGCGACGGATCACAGGATTTATGGGATATCCTTTGACTTTATACTGTTTACGAGGGTCTATGCGCATGGCGGTATGGAGATCATTATGGATATTGACTGGTATACGACGTCGTTGCAGACTGTTACGGACTGTACGGTTGTAAAGATTCCAAAAGCACAGTTTGCCAGATGGATGAGCACAGATGTGATTTCCCTTAAATATGAGGCAAAATTAATGGGGGAATATATGTTGGAGCAGGCACGGGACGTCAGGGCGTTTTTGTTTTTGCAGGGTGCGAACCGGTTGGCGATGTTGTTTACAAACCGTTATGAAAAGTATGCGGAGCACGGAGTTTTAAGCCTCAGCAGTGACAGGCAGGAATTGTCTGACTTTACGGGATTGAGCGTGAAGACGATTACGAGGTCAGTAAAGAAGCTAAAAGAGCAGGGGCTGATTACGAAAGAGGGAAATGTAATTACGATCAGCCAGCAGCAGTATAACCGTCTAAAGGAAAATTTGATGGAAGTCCTTTCGGATGACGAATGGGGACACGAAAGATAACGCCTTTCGGATGATGAGTGGAGAATTTTAAATTATAAGGAGGAATAAATTATGCAAAATTATTCAGGAGAAGTAGGGTTACAGTATCATTTACAGATTCGTCCAGGTGATGTAGGACGCTATGTGATTTTGCCAGGTGATCCAAAACGGAGTGAAAAAATCGCGAAGCATTTCGACGATGCAAAACTTGTGGCGGACAGCAGAGAGTATGTTACATATACGGGATATCTGGACGGTGAAAAAGTCAGCGTGACGTCTACCGGAATCGGCGGGCCTTCTGCATCGATTGCAATGGAAGAGCTGGTGCTTTGCGGGGCAGATACGTTTATCCGCGTAGGTACATGCGGCGGGATTGACCTGGATGTCAAAGGCGGGGATATCGTGATTGCGACAGGCGCGGTACGTATGGAAGGCACGAGCCGTGAGTATGCGCCGATTGAATATCCGGCAGTTGCGGATTTTGAAGTGGCAAATGCAATTAAAGAGTCTTGTAAAGAGCTGGGGCTGCCGCACCATATGGGCGTCGTACAGTGTAAGGATGCGTTTTACGGACAGCATGAGCCGGAGCGTATGCCAGTCAGCTATGAATTGTTAAACAAGTGGGAAGCATGGAAGCGCATGGGCTGCAAGGCTTCGGAAATGGAATCCGCGGCACTGTTTATCGCGGCACTTCACCTGCGTGTGCGCTGCGGGTCAAACTTCCTTGTTGTCGGCAACCAGGAGAGAAACGCGCTTGGAATGGATAATCCTATGGTACATGATACAGAAAGCGCAATTAAAGCTGCGGTAGGGGCACTGCGCAGATTAATCAAGGCAGATAAAGAAAAATAAAGAACTGGGGAGAGGAATTTAGAATGAAACTTGTAATGAGCCTGTTAGGCATTGTCGTTATTTTGGGGCTTTTATGGCTGTTGTCCTGGGATCGGAAGAACGTGAATTGGAAACTGGTAATAAAGGCGCTTCTCGTCCAGACGGTACTTGCAATTATTATTGTAAAAATTCCGCTTGGGCAGAAACTCGTTACAATCGCATCTGACGGGGTCACGGCTGTTGTGAACTGCGGGAAGGATGGATTGGCATTTGTATTTGGAGACCTTGCGGACAGCTCCAGATTCAGCGTATTTATGGTACAGTCGTTAGGGGGCATTATCTTTGTATCGGCGTTAATTAACCTGCTGTATTATGTCGGCGCTGTCGGATTTGTCGTAAAATGGCTTGGAAGAGGGGTCGGCAAGCTGATGGGCACGACAGAGGTTGAGAGCTTTGTCGCTGTTGCAAATATGTTTTTAGGACAGACGAGCAGCCCTGTTTTGGTAAGCAAATATATCGGAAATATGACAGACAGCGAGATTTTTGTTATTTTAGTATCCGGCATGGGCAGTATGGAAGTATCTATTTTGGCTGGATACAACGCGTGCGGCATTCCGATGGAATATTTATTAATCGCCAGCGTTATGGTTCCGATTGGAAGTATTTTGGTATCTAAAATTGTTTTGCCGGAAAAAGAGGTTGCAAAATCTATAAAAGATGTTAGTATGGATAATAAAGGGAACAACAACAACGTCATCGATGCGATCGCAGAAGGCGCGGCTACCGGTATGCAGATGGTTATTTCCATCGCAGCTTCTCTTGTAGCGATTATCGGCCTGGTAGCGTTTGTCAATATGATCCTTGGCATAGGCAACTTAAGCCTGACCAAAATTTTCTCCTATGTCTTTGCACCGTTTGGATTCCTGCTTGGGCTGGATGTGCAGGACGCACTGTTAGAAGGTGCTTTGTTAGGACAGAAAATGATGATGAACGAATTTGTGGCATTTGGCGATTTGGGCACCAAGATTGCAAACCTTGATCCAAGAACCGGCATGATCGCTTCTATTTCACTTGCAGGCTTTGCAAACCTGGGCAGCCTTGGGATCTGCGTATCTGGTATCGCAGTGCTTTGCCCGGAAAAAAAGAGCACATTGTCAAGGCTTGTATTTAAAGCAATGCTTGGCGGTATGTTAGTCAGTGTCTTAAGTGCAACGATTGTCGGGATTGTAGCGTTGTTCTAAAAAGATTGGTAAGGGAGGATGTTCAGTAAAATATGAACGGAAAAAAATATCGTCGAGTATTTACAATAGTAATTGATTCCCTGGGAGTAGGCGCGTTGGACGACGCGTCTTCCTATGGGGACGCAGGAACGGATACACTGGGGCATATTTCCCAGAATGCTGACCAGCTTCATATTCCAAACCTCGTAAAGCTTGGAATGGCAAACCTGCATCCGTTAAAGCAGTCTGAGCCTGTGGAAAAGCCGATGGGCTATTTTATGAAGCTGCATGAAGCAAGTACAGGCAAAGATACGATGACCGGCCACTGGGAGATGATGGGGCTGCATATTACAACGCCGTTTCAGACGTTTACAGAGACCGGATTTCCAAAGGAGCTTTTGGATGAGCTTTCGAAAAGGACGGGCAGGACGATTATCGGAAACAAAAGTGCAAGCGGTACGGAAATACTGGATGAGCTTGCAGAAGAAGAGATTGCAACCGGGCATATGATTGTCTATACGTCCGCGGATTCTGTATTGCAGATCTGTGGAAATGAAGAGACGTTTGGACTCGAGGAATTGTACCGCTGCTGCGAGATCGCCAGAGAAATTACGATGAAGGACGAATGGAAGGTCGGGCGCGTCATTGCAAGGCCGTATGTCGGTAAGAAAAAAGGGGAATTCCAAAGGACAAGCAACCGTCATGACTATGCGTTAAAGCCTTATGGAAAAACAGCGCTGGATGCATTAAAGGATGCCGGGCTGGATGTGATTTCGGTAGGAAAGATCTTCGACATTTTTGACGGGGAAGGGCTGACCGAATCCAACAAATCCAAAAGCTCTGTACATGGCATGGAACAGACGATTGAGATTGCAAAGAGAGACTTTCAAGGGCTTTGTTTCGTCAATCTGGTGGACTTTGACGCCCTGTGGGGGCACCGCCGCGACGTTGCGGGATATGCAAAGGAGCTGGAAAAATTTGACGTCAAGCTCGGTGAATTTTTAGAGCTGTTAAAGGAAGACGACCTGTTAATTATTACGGCTGACCACGGAAATGACCCGACGCATACAGGTACAGACCATACGAGGGAAAAGGTGCCGTTTCTTGCGTATTCGCCGTCTATGACAGGCAGCGGGCGTCTTAGCGATACACAGACATTTGCAGTGATCGGTGCTTCGATTGCGGATAATTTCGGTGTGCCGATGCCAGAGGGAACGATTGGAAGCTCGATTTTGGAGCAGTTGGTATAAGAGCAAAAGGGGAGGAAACATATGGATCATCAGGATATTTTAAAAGCGTTAGACCATACGCTTTTGACACAGACGGCTACCTGGGAGGAAATTAAGCAGATTTTGGATGACGGCATGGAGTATCATGCGGCGTCTGCCTGCATTCCAGCAGCTTATGTCAAACAGGCAGCGCAGTATGTAGACGGCAAACTGCCGATTTGTACGGTCATTGGCTTTCCAAACGGCTACAGCACAACAGCGGTAAAAGTATTTGAAACAAAGGATGCGATTGCAAACGGCGCACAGGAAATCGATATGGTAATCAATATCGGCTGGGTGAAGGATCAAAAATATGCCGAAATCGAAGAAGAGATCCGCCAGATCCATGAAGCGTGCGGCGGGAAAATCTTAAAAGTCATTATCGAGACCTGCCTTTTGACCGGAGAAGAAAAGATTAAGATGTGTGAAGTCGTAACCAAAGCAGGGGCGGAGTATATTAAGACTTCTACCGGATTTTCCACCGCAGGCGCGACGTTTGCAGATGTGGAGCTGATGCGGGCGCATGTCGGCAAGGAGGTCAAGGTAAAAGCCGCAGGCGGCATTGCGTCGGTAGACGATGCAAAAGAATTTCTGCGCATCGGCGCAGACCGGCTTGGAACGAGCAGATTAATTAAACTGATGAAACATACAGACGATGGTTCGGGGTATTAGGATTTTACAATGATGAAAAGGATGAGTTCTTTATTTGCGCTTAGCCTTGTGACAGCAGTGCTCTGCGGAATCTGGTCTTTTGCAGCGGAAGCGGTAGGGCTGCCAAGCTGGGCAGGTTTCGCAGGGTGTACGGCATATTTTGCAAGCGGCAAGCATGGTGTGGCAGGACTTAAAAAAGCAATTCCAACAAATCTGGCAGGCGTTTTGTGCGCGGTGGCGATTATCATGTTAAGCGACTGGATGCCTGCGCTTGGATCGGCGGGTGTCTGGTGCGCACTCATTACATTTGTAATGTGCATCCTTGCAAAATATGAACTGTTTGACTACTGCCCTGGTACGTTTATCGGGTGTTTTAGTACGTTTGCCGCAGGCGGACAATGGATGATACTTGCCCCAGTGCTTGTGTTCGGCGCGTTTCTTGCCGCAGCGTGTGATTACGGCGGGACGTGGCTGTACCAGGCAGTGACGGGCAACAGGGAATAACAGCAATCAGATCGGAGGATGAAAATGACAAACGAGCAGTTGATTATAGAAGCGAAAAAAGCAAGAGAACATGCGTATGTGCCATATTCCAAATTTCAGGTAGGTGCTGCGCTGCTGACAAAGGACGGAAAGCTTTATCATGGCTGCAATATTGAAAACGCGGCATATGGGCCTACAAACTGTGCGGAGCGTACGGCTTTTTTCAAGGCAGTCTATGACGGGGAACGTGAATTTGAAAAAATCGCGATCGTAGGCGGCCCGCAGGGAGACGAGGCAGATGTGATGTGTGCGCCGTGTGGCGTCTGCCGCCAGGTAATGATGGAGTTTTGCAATCCAAAGACATTTCAAATCGTGCTTGCCGACGGAAAAGGCAAGTGGATCGAACGTACATTGGAAGAAATGCTGCCATTTGGATTTGGGCCGGAAAATTTAAAATAATGCGAAAAAACAGGAGCTGTCAGAAAACAAATGTTTTTTGACAGCTCTTTTTGGCTTAGAGAAGCAAAATCCCATGCTCTGCACATGCCTGTGCCATCTGCGGCTCCCAGATCGAGCACTGCACTTCCCCGATATGTGCTTTGCGCAGGAAAAACATGCAGATACGTGACTGCCCGATGCCGCCGCCGATCGTATATGGCAGCTCTTTATTTAAAATCGCTTTTTGGAACGGCAGTCCCGCACGGTCTTCGCAGCCTGCTTTGGCAAGCTGTGCGCCAAGCGATGCTTCATCTACGCGGATGCCCATGCTGGACAGCTCCAGTGCAATATCCAGTACCGGGTAGTAAACTAAAATATCCGCGTTTAACGCCCAGTCGTCGTAGTCCGGCGCGCGTCCGTCGTGGCGTTCTCCTCCTGCAAGCACGTCGCCGATCTGCATCAGGCAGACGGCGCCTTTTTCTTTTGTAATCAGATATTCGCGTTCTTTTGGCGTCTTATCAGGGTATTTGTCTTCTAACTGCTGGGTAGTTAAAAAATAAATATCATGCGGCAGTATTTCTTCGATATAGTCATACTGGACAGCCATATATTTTTCGGTTTTGCGCAATACTTTATAGACCATTTTCACTGTGTTTTGCAGGTATTCCATCGTGCGGTCTGCTTTGTCAATGACTTTTTCCCAGTCCCACTGGTCTACAAAGATCGAGTGAATATTGTCTGTCTCTTCATCGCGGCGGATGGCGTTCATATCGGTGTAGAGCCCTTCGCCTGCATGGAAACCATATTTGTGCAGGGCAAAGCGTTTCCATTTTGCAAGGGAATGCACGACCTCTGCAATCTGGCCGTCCATTTCGCGGATATCAAAGGAAACCGGGCGTTCCACGCCGTTTAGGTTGTCGTTTAGCCCGGATTCGGGTGTGACAAACAGCGGCGCGGATACGCGGGATAAGTTCAGCGTCAGTGCCAGCAGGTTTTGGAAAAAGTCCTTGACTGTCTTGATCGCGATCTGCGTATCGTGCAGGTTTAATTGTGACTGGTAGCTTTTTGGAAGAATCAAATGTTCCATAACGTAAAGTCCTCGTTCTTTCTTAAATGTAATTTCTGCAATGCTGTTCTAGTAAATAAAGTCGCGGATGTAAGGGTACAGCTTGTCACTGTGTATAATATAGCTTCCGTGGTCTTCGCCGGGGACGATCGAAAGCTGTGCATGGGCGAGCTTTTTGGCAATCAGCTTTGTGTGCGACAGCTTGATAATATCGTGCTCGCCTGCAAGCACCAGTACCGGAATCTGGATCTTTGAAAGCGCGTCAGGATCGATGTCTGGCTCTTCGAGCATCATGCGGTCTAGTGGGCTGTCACTCTTTTTGTAGTGCTGCTTGATTTTGTGCAGGAAGGTCATTTTCATGCCGTGCGGATTTAAGTTTGCGCCGCTGATAATCAGCTTTTGAATCAGTCCCGGATAGTGCAGGGCGAGCAGCAGCCCGATAATGCCGCCGTCGCTAAAGCCGTACAGGATCGGGGACGGGATCTCTAGGGAGGTGATAAGCTGCGCAATATCGTCTGCCATACCAGGATAGCTGTATTCCTCAGTCGGGTTGCTTGCGCCATGCCCGCGGCTGTCGATGGCGTAAACGGTATGCGTCCTGGCAAGCAGCGGGATCAGGGCGTCAAAGATCGTGTGGTCTTCGCCGTTTCCATGCAGAAGGAGCAGCGGATGTCCTTCGCCTGTTTTTTCATAAAAAAGTATTTGACGGTTAATATGAATATACATAGAAGCATCCTTTCCCAAATTTGCTGTGAATATGGAAGTCTGATACACATAACTTTATCACAAAATGATTGTTGTAGCAACCGCTAAAAAAATTTTGCTGTCAGCACTTGAGCATCGGATTGGTTGTATGTTATCATAAAGCAAGAAGAATAACGTGACGAAGAAGCATAGGAGAAAGACAGTTATGGAGAGGAATAGCATTTTAATCGCGGATGACCAGGAAATTAACAGAGAAATATTAAAGGTCATTTTTGAAGAGCAGTATGAGATTTTGGAAGCGTCTGACGGAACGCAGGCAATCGATCTGATCGAAGCGCACTGTGAAACGATCGTCCTTGTATTTTTAGACTTGCTGATGCCTGGTAAATCCGGTTTGGATGTACTGGCTTTTATGACGGACAAAGGGTATATGGATGCGATTCCAGTGATTATGATTACGGGAGAGGCTACGGCGGATACGGATGAAAAAGCTTATGAATACGGCGTGTCGGATATTATTTATAAACCGTTTGCGCCGAAGGTCGTGATGCGGCGTTCGATGAATATTATCGAGCTGTTTGCACACCGCATTGACATTGAGAGAAAATTAGAGGAGCGGACAAAAGAGCTGCGGGAAAGCAAGGAAAAGCTGGAACGCAGCAACGAGTTTTTGGTGAACGCGTTAAGCTCGGTCGTGGAGTTTCGAAGCCTGGAATCGGGAGAGCACATCCAAAGGGTCAAGCATCTGACAAAAATTATGCTAAAGTATGTCAGAAAGTTTTATCCGCAGTACCAGCTTACGAAGGAGCAGGTCGGGCTGATCGTAAATGCGTCCGGGCTGCATGACCTTGGCAAGGTCGCGATTCCTGACAGTATTTTGCTAAAACCAGGAAAGCTGACGGCGGAAGAGTTCGAGGAGATGAAAAAGCATACGATATACGGATGCGAGCTGCTAGAGCAGTTTAAGCAGGAGGAGACAGAATTTTACCGCTACTGCTATGATATCTGCCGCTACCACCATGAACGCTATGATGGCAGGGGATATCCAGACCATCTGAAAGGGGACGAAATTCCAATCTGGGCGCAGGTCGTGTCGATTATCGACGTCTATGACGCGCTTGTAAGCAAACGGGTCTATAAAGAAGCTTATGCAGAGGATGAGGCGGCGCGTATGATCCGTGACGGGGAGTGCGGTACGTTTTCACCAGTGATGCTGGACTGCTTTCGGATGGCAAAGTATGAGCTGCTCGAAGCGGCAGAGCAGAAATTTTCGTTTGCAGACAGCGAGTCGGAAGAGATGGAGCCGGAAGAAATCGGAGCGGAAAAAGAGGTAGGAAATAAGAGATAAGGTTTAAAATATTAGGTTTTCGGCAGCAGATCGTTTCGAAAATAACAAAAACCAGCTTTTTTGTTTTATTGCTTGCATTTAAAAAGCGCTTGTGTTAAGATAGGTCACAACTAAAAAATAAAGACATAAAAATGCGTAGAAGGAGACTCTTATTTTCAGACACCGACAGGAATATGGCGCCGCCGACTGAGAGCGCTGTTTGGAAGAGGAAATAAAGGGAACACTCTGGAGCAGGCAAGCTGAACCACGGACACGAGAGGGCATAACGGTGTGATCTGGCGCAAGTAGGCTGGCACGTTGTGCGCGTTAAGCACAAAGAGTGGAGCGCAATGCTCAATGCGGGTGGTACCGCGGATAAGCGATTATCAGATGACGCTTATTCGCCCCGGAATACAACAACAGTATTCCGGGGCTTTTTTTAAACTCCGGAATCAGAAAAAAGGAGTGTGGAAAATATGAGCAGCATTTACAGGGATGGAACATTGCAGCAGGTGAGTGAGGATATGATCGGCAAAGAACTGCGTATCGCAGGATGGGTCGAAAACATCCGGGATCATGGCGGCGTGTCTTTTTTGGATATCCGGGATATGTATGCCGTGATGCAGGTCGTGATCCGTGACAGCAGCCTGCTGTCTGGCATACGAAAGGAGCAGGCGGTTTCGATCAAAGGAAGAGTGGAAAAAAGGGACGCGGACACTTACAACCCAAAGATTCCTACCGGGACGATTGAGTTAGAGGCACAGGAGGTCAAGGTGCTTGGCGATGTCTGCCAAAACCTGCCGTTTGAGATCCAAACGAGCCGGGAAGTGCGGGAAGACGTACGGTTAAAGTACCGGTACCTGGACTTAAGAAACAAAAAAGTCAGGGACAACATGATCTTTCGGTCAAAAGTGATCGCGTTTATGCGCCAGAAGATGACGGAAATGGGATTTTTAGAGATCCAGACGCCGATTTTGTGTGCGTCCTCACCGGAAGGCGCCAGGGATTATATCGTGCCTTCCAGGAAGTTTAAAGGGAAATTTTACGCATTGCCGCAGGCGCCGCAGCAGTATAAGCAGCTTTTGATGGTGTCAGGATTTGATAAGTATTTTCAGATTGCGCCGTGTTTTCGGGATGAGGACGCAAGGGCAGACCGTTCGCCGGGAGAATTTTACCAGCTCGATTTTGAGATGAGCTTTGCTTCGCAGGAGGAAGTGTTCGCCGTTGGAGAGAAGGTGCTGGGCGCCGTATTTGAAACATTTGCGCCTATCGGCAGCAAGATCACAAAGGCGCCGTATCCGGTATTCAGCTATGAACAGGCGATGCTTTTGTTTGGCACAGACAAGCCAGACCTTCGCAACCCGCTTCGGATTCTCGATGTAACGGACTTTTTTCAACAGTGCACGTTTCAGCCGTTTCTTGGAAAAACCGTACGTGCGATCCGTGTCCGTACACAGATGTCCAAAGGGTTTCACGAAAAGCTGCTGCATTTTGCAACGGGCATCGGCATGGGCGGCCTGGGATATCTGGAAGTACTAGAAGACGGCACGTTTAAAGGCCCGATCGACAAGTTTATCCCGGATCACTTAAAAGCAGAGCTTAAAAGCCTTGCGGCACTTCAAAAAAAAGATACAATCTTTTTTATCGCGGACACGCGGCAAAAGGCAGCGTATTATGCGGGCATGATCCGATCGGAGCTTGGGGAAAAGCTGGATCTGCTGGAAAAAGACGCATTTCGGTTTTGCTATGTGAATGATTTTCCGATGTACGAAAAAGACCCGGAGACGAAAAAGCCGGTGTTTACCCACAATCCGTTTTCTATGCCGCAGGGCGGGCTTGACGCGCTGGAACAAAAAGATCCGTATGAAATTCTTGCCTATCAGTACGATATCGTATGCAACGGCGTAGAGCTTTCGTCAGGAGCCGTACGCAACCATGATTTGCAGACGATGGTAAAGGCATTTGCCATCGCAGGCTATGATGAGGAGACACTAAAGGCAAGGTTTGGCGCGCTTTATCAGGCATTTCAGTACGGAGCGCCGCCGCACGCAGGCATGGCGCCTGGAATTGACCGGATCTTAATGCTGCTGCGAGGGGAAGAAAACATCCGCGAGGTGATCGTATACCCGATGAACGGAAACGCGCAGGATCTGCTGTGCGGGGCGCCTGGCACAGTAACGGAGCAGCAGCTTCGGGAAGTACACATGAAAATACGGGATTAGAAAATCAGGGAGGATGTTCGCATGGCAGATCAAAAGACAGATCCGATTACGGATGAAACATTAGAATATGTGGCGATACTGGCAAAGCTGGAATTGTCCCAGGATGAAAAAAAAGCGGCAAAACAAGATATGGAACGGATGCTTGCATACATTGACCAGCTAAAAGAGCTGGATACCGGACAGGTAGAACCTTTGTCACATGCGTTTGCGGCAGAAAACGTGTTCCGCGAGGATGTGGCGGTGCATACGGACGGGCATGAGGATACGCTTTTGAATGCGCCGCAGAAAAACGGACGCTGCTTTACCGTGCCAAAGACGGTTATATAATATACGATCAGAAGCGAAAACAGGAGGATTTTATGGATCTAACAGGCTTTAGCGCCATCGCGCTTGCAAAAAAAATCCAGGCAAAAGAGATCTCTGTAGAGGAAGCGGTCAGGGATACGCTTGCCCAGATAGAGAAAAAAGAGCCGGATATCCACAGCTTTATCACGGTTGATGCTAAGGGCGCCCTGGCGCAGGCGCGGGAAGTGCAGAAAAAAATAGACGCAGGCAGTTTGACAGGGGTGTTAGCCGGCGTTCCTATCGCAGTCAAAGACAACCTGTGTACAAAAGGGCTTTTGACGACATGCGGATCGAAAATGCTGTCTGATTTTGTGCCAGCTTATACGGCAGAGGCAGTGCAGCGGTTAAAACATGCCGGCATGGTGATCGTCGGCAAGACAAATATGGATGAATTTGCGATGGGCTCCACGACGGAGACGTCGTATTACGGGCCGACGAAAAATCCCTGGAACCTTGCCCATGTGCCGGGAGGCTCGTCGGGAGGCTCCTGTGCGGCGGTAGCTGCCGGGCAGTGTGTCTGCGCGCTTGGCTCGGATACCGGAGGCTCTATCAGGCAGCCGAGCGCCTTTTGCGGTGTTACTGGCATAAAACCGACGTATGGTACGGTTTCCCGTTATGGGCTGGTCGCATACGGCTCCTCACTAGACCAGGTCGCGCCGGTGGCAAAGGATGTTTCGGACTGTGCGGCACTGCTTGAAGTGCTTGCCGCGCATGACCCGAAGGACGCCACTTCTGTAAAACGGGACGATACGGATTTTACATCTGCGCTCGTTCGTGATGTCAAAGGGATGAAAATAGGCATTCCGCGCGATTATTTTGCAGATGGGCTGGATGCGCAGGTAAAAGAATCGGTATTACACGCAGCGGACGTGCTGCGGGATCTGGGCGCGGAAGTGTCAGAGTTTGACTTAAGCCTTGTAAAATACGCGGTTCCGGCATATTATGTCATTGCCTGCGCAGAGGCAAGTTCCAACTTGGAGCGGTTTGACGGCGTAAAATACGGCTGGCGCGCAAAGCAGTACGAAGGGCTGCACGACATGTACAAAAAGACCCGCTCCGAGGCGTTCGGCGCTGAGGTAAAACGGCGCATTATGCTTGGCTCGTTCGTATTAAGCTCCGGCTATTATGACGCCTATTACTTAAAGGCACTGCGCACAAAAGCGCTGATTAAACAGGCATTTGACAAAGCGTTCGCGTCGTTTGACCTGATTTTATGCCCGGCGGCGCCGTACACGGCACCGAAAATCGGAGAGAGCTTAAAAGATCCGATACAAATGTATCTGGGTGATATTTATACGGTAGCGGTCAACCTTGCGGGACTGCCGGGGATCTCGCTTCCGGTGGGCGTGGATGCGGCAGGGCTGCCGATTGGGATGCAGTTGATCGGCGACTGCTTTCAGGAGAAAAAGCTGATCCGGGCGGCTTTTACGTATGAGCAGGAAAGCACGTTTATGCGGTGTCCGTATGCGGACGGCAAGGCGGAAAGGAGCGGCGGAAAATGAGAGCGTATGAAACAGTGATCGGACTGGAAGTCCATGTCGAACTGGCGACAAAATCGAAAATATTCTGTGGCTGCTCCACGGCGTTCGGGGCAAAGCCAAACACCCATACCTGCCCGGTCTGTACGGGAATGCCGGGCGCGCTTCCGGTACTGAACCGGCAGGTCGTGGAATATGCGGCAGCCGTGGGTATTGCGGCGGGCTGTGAGATTACTGCTTACAGCAAATTTGACCGGAAAAACTATTTTTACCCGGACAATCCGCAAAACTACCAGATCTCCCAGCTTTACCAGCCGATATGCAGAAACGGCGGGATCGAAATTGAGACGGAGACATGCAAAAAAACGATCGGCATACACGAGATCCATATGGAAGAAGATGCCGGCAAGCTCGTGCACGACGAGTGGGAAGACATTTCCTATGTCGATTATAACCGTTCTGGCGTACCGCTAATTGAGATTGTCTCTGAGCCGGATCTGCGCTCGGCACAGGAAGTTATCGCATATCTGGAAAAGCTGCGCATGATGATCCAGTATCTGGGCGCCTCAGACTGCAAGCTTCAGGAAGGATCTATGCGCGCGGATGTCAACCTGTCTGTGCGCCCGGCTGGCTCCTTGGCATACGGCACGCGTACCGAGATGAAAAACCTAAATTCGTTCAAGGCGATTACAAGGGCAATCGAGCATGAGAAAAACCGCCAGATCGATATCATCGAGTCAGGCGGGACGGTGATCCAGGAGACAAGGCGCTGGGATGATGTAAAAGGAGAGTCCTATGCCATGCGTTCCAAAGAGGACGCGAAGGATTACCGCTATTTCCCAGAGCCTGACCTTGTGCCCGTCCGTATCAGCGATGAATGGCTGGCGCAAATACGTGCCAGGCAGCCGGAAATGCGGGAAGCAAGGATGGAGCGCTACCAAAAGCAGTACGGGCTGCCGGAATATGACGCGCAGATTCTAACAGGCTCCAAACGGATGGCGGATATTTTTGAACAGGCAAGCGAACGCTGCAAAAAGCCAAAAAAGGTGTCCAACTGGCTGATGGGCGAAACGATGCGCCTGCTGCGGGAAAACGGGCAGGAGCCTGATACCCTGTCGATAGATCCTTATAAGCTTGCAAAGCTCGTAGACCTGGCTGACTCCGGTGCGGTCAACAATACGGTGGCAAAAGAAGTGTTTGAGGAACTATTTCTGCACGACGCAGACCCGGAACAATATGTAAAAGCTCACGGGCTGAAAACAGTAAACGACGAAGGAAAGCTGCGCAGCGTGATCGAGCAGGTGCTGAAAGATTATCCAAAATCGGTGGAAGACTATCGAAACGGAAAGCAAAAGGCGGCTGGATTTTTGGTTGGACAGACGATGAAGGCGATGAAGGGCAAGGCAAATCCTGGGCTGGTGAATCAGATTTTAAAGGAATTGTTATAGTTTCTGCATTGACACAGCCCCTAAATTCTCCTATACTAAATGAAAAGGACAAATGAGCCGAAAATCGATAAAGGAGAAACTACTATGAAAAAATATGGATTTGGCGTAGATATCGGTGGGACGACGATCAAGATGAGCTTGTTTGAGATGACGGGCCATATGGTGGATAAGTGGGAGATTCCAACAAATACAAGCGACCACGGAAGCTCGATCTTGGATGATGTTGCCGCAGTGATCGAAGGCAGGCTGGTATCGGACGGGATTTCCAAAGAAGACGTCGAGGGCATCGGCATCGGTGTGCCGGGGCCTGTTGTGGAGGATTCGGTTGTAGTGTGCTGTGTCAATCTTGGCTGGGGACGCGTGGATGTGGCAAAAGAGCTGAGTGAAAAGACAGGGCTTAAAGTCAGGGTCGGAAACGATGCAAATGTGGCAGCGCTCGGTGAAATGTGGCAGGGAGGCGGCAAGGGCTATAAAAATGTAATTATGATTACGCTTGGGACGGGCGTCGGCGGCGGCATTATTATAGACGGGAAAATTATTAACGGCTCGAATGGCGCAGGCGGCGAGATTGGGCATGTATTTGTCGATGAGACCGAAGAGGAAAAGTGCGGATGCGGCAAATGCGGATGCTTAGAGCAGTATGCGTCTGCAACCGGGATCGTGCGCCTGGCAAAACGGGCATTGGCGGCAGACGGGCGTGACAGCGCTTTGCGCAGTGTGGAAAACCTGTCTGCAAAAGCGGTTGCAGATGCTGCAAAGGCAGGAGACGTGCTGGCGCTGGAGGTTTTGGAAAAAATGGGCAAGATTCTTGGGACAGCGCTTGCCAATGCAGCCTGTATCGTAGACCCGGAAGTGTTTGTTATCGGCGGCGGCGTGTCCAAGGCAGGTACAATAATTACCGAAGTGATCCGCAAATATTACATAGAGCGTGCGTTCCAGTCATGCAGAAATGCGGATTTTGCACTGGCGCAGCTTGGCAATGACGCGGGTGTTTACGGCTGTGTTTACTTACTGTTAAATAGCTGATAACGAGTTTGCTATGAAGCTGATTATTCAGATTCCATGCTACAATGAAGCGCAGACGCTGGAAACGGCGCTGGATGCGCTGCCAAAGCAGATCGAGGGGATTGACCAGATCGAATATCTGATTATTAACGATGGAAGCTCGGATGCGACCGCAGACGTTGCCAGAAAATGGGGCGTGGATTATGTCGTTCATTTTCGTACAAACCGGGGGCTTGCAAAGGGATTTATGGCGGGGTTAGACGCCTGCCTGCGCAACGGGGCGGATATTATTGTCAATACGGATGCGGATAACCAATATGAGGGCGCGGACATTGAAAAGCTTGTCCGCCCCATTTTGGAAGGAAAATCGGATATTGTAATCGGGGCGCGCCCCATCGATGCAATCGAAGCGTTTTCCCCGCTGAAAAAAAAGCTGCAACATTTGGGCAGCTTTATCGTACGCCAGGCGAGCAAGACAGACATTCCCGATGCGCCGAGCGGCTTTCGCGCTTACAGCAGAGAAGCCGCAATGCGTCTGAATGTGACCAATGAGTATACGTATACACTAGAGACAATCGTCCAGGCGGGCAGGACGAAGCTTGCGATGGATGCGGTTTTAGTGCGCACGAACGAAACGATGCGTCCGTCTAGGTTAATGAACAGCATGGCTTCTTATATTAAAAAGTCTGTGTTTACGATCGGGCATGTGTTTTTGTTGTATAAGCCGCTGCAATTTTTTGTAACGGTCGGGAGCGTGATTTTTTTATGCGGGACAGCGGTTGGCGTGCGGTTTTTAACGTTTTATTTTCACGGCGTCGGCAGCGGGCATATTCAGTCACTGATTCTGGCAGCCGTGCTGCTTTTGCTCGGATTTCAGACGATCATCGTAGGGCTTTTGGCGGATATTATCGCGTCGAACCGAAAGATTTTGGAAGATGTGCAGTACCATGTGCGCAGAATGGACTATGACGGCGTGAAACTAGATCAAAAAGAATCTGCGCAGGATCTATAGCGGATACATAAAAATCTGTGCAGGAGGGCGGCAGCTTGGAGACGAAAAAAGCGGCGGGGATAAAAAAACGGGTGAAAATCATGGGCAATGCGGTGAGCGCGTTATCCATGATTTTTGTGTTTGCGGCGTTTGTCCGTATCGATTTTGATGATAGCTGGATTACAAACTGGCGCGTTTTTTGGCTGATTGCCGTATTGGGAGTGCTTGTAAAAACAGTGACGGTATTTTTATCCGCGGGCGCGTGGTGCCTGTGGCTGGAATATTTTGCAGGAAGGCGGTGTGCGCGCAGGGAAGCGCTGCGCGTGTATGCAAAAGCAAATATCGGCAAATATCTGCCGGGAAATGTCATGCACTATGTCGAGCGCAACCTGTTTGCCGCAAAGCTGAACCTGTCGCAAAAGCAGATTGCATCGGCAAGCATTTGTGAGGTGCTAAGCCTTGTGCTTGCAGCTTTTTTGCTGGGAGCGTGCCTGGATTTTGCAGACCTTCAAACGGTGTGGCTTGCCGTCAGGAAAAGCCTCCTGCCCTTTTATGGCAGTGTGCTTGCGGGTGCAGTGTGCAGTGCTGTTTTTGTTATAGCAGCCGTTGGGCTGTATGCACTGCGGCATTTTGCGAAAAGGCAGGACGGTTTTTCCTTCCGGCAGTTTTTCGGCACGCTGTTTCGATGCTTTTGGATCTATGCGGCAGTACTATTTTTATTAGGAGCGATTCTTGCCGCATTTTATTTGTATATGGGCGGACAGCCGCATTTAAGCAAGGTGCTGCGGCTGATTGCGGCATATATGATTGCCTGGGTGTTTGGGTTTGTGATTCCAGGCGCACCAGGCGGGATCGGTGTGCGGGAGATGGCGCTGACGCTGCTGCTTGCGCCTGTTATGGGCAGGGACAAAATCGTCGTTTTAAGCGTGATGCACAGGCTGGTAACGGTGCTTGGAGATGTCTTGGCTTATTTTTTGCGTCATCTATTCGATGATGCACGATAAATAACAAGGAGGGATCTAGGAAAAGATGGATATGAATTTGCAAATAACAGATATGGCAGGTGCAAGACCGGAACATTCGACCGTGATTGTAAACTTCGTCGCGGCAGTGCGCAAACAATTAAAGCATAGTACATGCTATGTGTTTTCAGATAATGTTCAGTATCGATTTCAAACCGATGACGGAGAAAATAAAACGGTGATACCAGACGCTTCGATTAATTGCCGTACCAAATCACGCAGGGGGAATACGTTTATCGATGCGCCGCGTTTTGTTATGGAGGTGTTAAGCCCATCTACGGAAAAATATGACCGTGGTGAGAAAATGGAGCTGTATTGCCAGCAGGAAATTGAAGAATATTGGATTGTGGATATAAAAGAAAAGAAAGTGGAAGTCTATGAACTTGATTATAACGAGTCTGGAAATCCGCAGTATTATTTATGGAAGATTATAAAAGAAGAAAATAAAAACGAATTGAAAATCCTGCATTTTCCGAATGTAAAAATAACGTTTGATGATTTATTTGACGAAGTGGATATGGATGCGTAGGAAAATAGATGTTCCAGTCTGTTTTTTTGCTTGATTTTTAAAAAGGACTATTCTATAATGTTATCATCACGTTTTGCAAATCGAGAGAAAGAGAGGTAGGAAATCTATGGAGCAGAAATTTTATATTTGTGAGCATTGCGGAAATATTGTTGCGATGGTAAAGGATGCAGGGGTTCCGATTATGTGCTGCGGACAGAAGATGAAAGAAATCGTCCCAGGCACGACGGATGCGGCGGTAGAAAAACATATCCCAGTCTATACCGTAGAGGGAAATCTGGTAAAAGTAACGGTAGGCTCTACCGAGCATCCAATGATGCCGGAGCATTATATTGAGTGGGTATCTTTACAGACAAAGCAGGGCAACCAGCGCAAAGCGTTGCAGCCAGGCGCTAAGCCGGAAGTATGCTTTGCACTGTGCGAAGGCGATGAGGTGACGGCAGTGTATGCTTACTGCAACCTGCACAGCCTTTGGAAAGCAGAATAAAAGGAAAGAGGAAGGGAAGAACGATGAAATATATTTGTGATGTATGTGGTTGGGAATACGATGAAGAAAAAGGATATCCAGAAGGCGGGATTGCACCTGGAACAAAGTGGGAAGATGTGCCGCAGGATTTTGAATGTCCGTTGTGCGCAGTAGGAAAAGACCAGTTTTCGGCTGTTTAATTGGGCTGTTGTCCGGCAAAATACATGGATTGTGTATTTTGCCGGATTTTTTATGCTTTTATGAAAGATACGCCAGCAAATCCGAAAACTGCCGCAGCTTATGGTCTGCTTTGGAAAGCCTTGGATCTTCTTTTGCACCCCATAAGGCAAGCGCAAACGAAATGCCGCAGTTTTGCGCGCACAGCAGGTCAGAGTAAGTATCTCCAACGTATAAGGAAGTGTCTTTTGCACTTCCGGTTTTTTGCAGCGCGAGCGCTAACGGCTCTGGGTGGGGCTTTGGACAGCTTACCTGGTCTGAGGTAATAATAACGTCAAACATGTCGGTAATGTTGTGCTTGTTAAAATCGTTTTCCATATGCTCCTTTGTCTTGGACGTGACAATGCCGGTTACAATCTGTCGTTTTTTCAGCTCCAGCAAAGTCGAGACTACGAGCGGGAAAAGCGGAGGCGGCGCCGGGCTGTTTTTGACATATTGTGTCCATCGCTTTATGATGCAGTCCTGTTCTTTGGGATCTGCGGTAAACAAAGCCGCTGCTTTTTTCTCGTGAAGCCCGATAATTGATTCAAGCTCTGCTAGTCCGCGGGAAATGTGCAGTACGTCGCGCAGGGCGCTTTGGAACGCGGTAAGCAGATTTTTTTCACTGTCTAATAAAGTGCCGTCGATATCAAATAATATTGTTTTGTACATAAGAACCTCGCTGTTTCCATTTTTTTCTAAAATATACAATAAACGATGTTCCTTATATTTGCAAAGAAATCATTGTTTTCTAAACGAATGTTTACGTATCAAACAGCAGCTTTTCCTGTTCTAAGACGGCGGATACGCTAAGCTGCGGGTTGACTGGCTGGCGGCTTTGCAGCGTAATGCTGATCGCGGCATAGCCATAACGCAAGATCCGTTTCCATGACAGCGAATTTTGCAGCCCCCAGACAATCGTGCTTGTGAGCACAGCCGTGGCGCCTGCGGTATTGACCGTGCCGGGAAGCTTTTTTTTCAGCCGGATTTCCTGTGTTTTTCCATGAAAATACAGCCCTTCGTTTAGCGAAAATACGACGATATTTGCGATATTTTTCGTCTGCAAAAAACAGACGGCATGTTCGACATCGGTATACGGCTCTTTATAATAGCCAAGCAGCTCTTTTAATTCCAGCGGATTGGTAATTAGTGCAAAGATCTTTTGGTTTTCCTGGATCATCCGGTCATTTTTCTGGATCGAGGTCGTTTTCACAAGAAACGGTACGGTTACATGGGTATACAGATACTGAAAGGACTGTGCGGGAATATTTGTATCTGCGACGCAGTATTGGGATGCGTTGATCCGGTCTAAATATTTGGATAAAAATTCCGGCGTCATCTTTTGGTAAATGTCCATGTCGTTGATGCCGATAAATTTGACGCCGTTGAAATCATCGATATACATAAACGAGGACGTATGCGCGCCGTGGATTTTTTCACAGCACTGGATATCGATTTTATGCTCTCTGCAATGGTTGATAAATCGTTCGCCGTTAATATCGTTTCCATAAACCGAGATAAAATAGTTGGAAACGTCGTATTTGGTAAGCGCGTAGGCGATATTGTGCCCGGCGCCGCCGTAGGTATAGGATATTTTGCCGGGATTGGAATTTTGCACAATCAGCTTTTCTTTTGGAATGCCCAGAATGTCGATATTATTTCCGCCGATTACAGTAACAAACTTAATATCGTTTAAAATATAGCCTTTTCCTTTGATGTAGCCTTTTTTCATAAGGTTGTGAATGTGGGCGGCGACGCCTGAGCGGGTAATGACCAGCTTCTGCGCCAGGCTTTCCTGGGAAATCAGCGGGTCGTTTTTTAAGATTTCCAGTATTTCTAGCTCTCTTTCTGTCATAAACTTCTCCTGTCATTGCTGTACGATTCTTAATATATAAACATTTGATTATATTGTAAATATTTGTTTGATTTCTGTCAATGTTTTTTGTATAATGCAAGTATCGATCAGCGATTTCATGCAGGCAGTAAAAAGCAGGAAAAGTATGAATAAGAAAAATAAGAAAAAGAGGGAGGTATAAAATGGCAGCAAATGAGGAATATGTTGTTGTAGTTGGAGGAATGAACCTGGATATCGCCGGAATGTCCGGGCCGGTGTACAGAGAACATGACTCCAACATCGGTAAGGTAGGGATGAATGTAGGGGGCGTTGGCCAGAATATTGCACACAATCTGGCAAAACTGGGCGTACCGACTTACCTGGTGACCGTATACGGGGACGATTATTGGGGCAGGATTGTAGAAGAAGAATGTGAGAAAAACAAGGTGCTTTTGACGTATGCGCAAAAGCTTGCGGGGCAGAAAAGCTCGATTTATCTGTATATCAATGATAATAACGGCGACCTTGTGACTGCAATTAACGATATGGAGATCTTAACAAATATGACGCCGGCGTTTTTAGAGCCGAGGCTCTCCTTTATCAATCAGGCAAAAATCGTAGTATTGGACTGTAACCTGCCAAAAGAAACGATCGAGTGGATCGGGCAGAATGTAACGGCGCCGATATTTGTAGACCCGGTATCGGTGGCAAAGACCGACCGGATCGCCGGGATTTTGGATAAGATCGATACGTTAAAGCCAAATGGCTATGAGTCCGCGCTTTTGACAGGCATTGAGGTTACAGACGAGGAAAGCGCAAAAAAAGCAGCCAAAAAGCTAAATGAGATGGGTGTGAAAAACGTGTTTATTTCCCTTGGGGAACAGGGAATTTTATGTGCAAGGGACACGGAGAGCACCGTGGCGCACCCGCTTGCAAAAAAGATCGTAAGCACGAATGGCGCCGGAGATACGACGATGGCGACGATTGTATGGTCGCGGTTTGCGTATGGCAGCGATATCCCGCTTGAAAAAATCGGCAGGCTGACACAGGCTGCGGCAAGCATTAATCTGGAGTCTCCGCTTGCAGTGGCTGAGGAACTGTCACCGGAAAATATTTTGGCAAGACTGGAAGAACCATCTAAATAGAATACAGAAAAAGAAAGGTAAAAGGAGAAAAATCATGGTAAAAAAACAAATCTATTCGATCGTAAACTACAACGAAGCTGTACAGGTTATGGACGCGGGCGCTGACCATATCGGACTGGTGCCAATGCAGTCAGGCGGCGTTCCGGCGCATCGTGTACCATACGATGTTGTGGACAAGATCTTTGGCGAAGCAAAGCAAAGAGGGGTAAAGGCAGTTGCGATTATGTTAAACAAAGACCCGGAAGAGATCTTTTTTATCGTAAAAAGAATCAAGCCGGATATCGTGCATATCGCAGGTATGGATTTTACCGCAGACCAGGCGTTTGCAGACCGTCTGCATAAGGAATGCCCTGGCGTCGAGCTGATGCAGGCAATTTTGGTTGACGGGCCGGGAGCGATTGACCGGGCAAAAGAATATGCAAAATTCTGCGACTATCTGCTGACGGATACCGGGCTTGCAAAAGATACCGGCATCGGTGCAAGCGGCATGACACATGACTGGGCAATCGATGTGGCGATTGTACAGGCAGTAGATGTTCCGGTCATTATCGCGGGCGGACTTGGGCCTGATAATGTAGAGGAATGCATTCGTACGATCAAGCCGTTTGGCGTAGATTCCCTGTCAAAGACAGCGTTTAAGTTCGAAGACGGCGTGATTGAGAAAAATATCCCTGCGGTAAAGGAATTCTGTGAACGTGCGGACAAAGTGTCCAAAGAACTGGGGCTTTAATTTGGAGGTATTATGGTAAACTATAAATTTGAACAAAAAGCAAAAGTAGCTGTGACCGAAGAGCTAGACCAGGCGCTTTTGGAAACATTGCAAAGCAACCGCTGGTCTGCGCCGATGATCGTGATCGACCAGTTTCTGCTGTCCAGCGATATTATAAAAAAAGTATTGGACGTCTTAGAACATGCCGGCATTGGCGCGGTCATTTACGATAAAATTATCCCGGAACCGCCGATGGAGCTGATTGACGAGGGCGCCAGGATCTTTGCCGAAAAAAGATGCGACTGTGTCGTTGCAGTCGGCGGCGGCAGCGTAATTGACGCGGCAAGAGGCATTAATATCGTAAGGACTTGCGGCGGCAAGATCAAAGACTATATTTACGACAAGCAGGTATCGTCCCGCTGCTACGGCTTAATTGCGGTTCCTACTACCTCGGGCACCGGAAGCGAGCTTTCAAACGCGCTCGTTGTGACAGACGTCGAAAAGCAGGAGAAATTAGCGGTACTGGCAGACGAAGCGGTCAGCGAATATGTGATTTTAGATCCAAACCTTCCAAAATCTATGCCGCTTGGCTTAACGATCCAGACAGGGCTGGATGTATTTTCCCATGCATTTGAAGCATATACGTCCACACTGTCCACGCCTGTAGTAGATGCGATCTGCGAAAAGATCATGTTTTTAGTCGTAAAATATCTGCCGAAAGCCGTACAGGACGCAAACGACCTGGAAGCAAGGCAGCGCATGATGATCGCAGCAGCACTCGGCGGCTGGGTCATCAACAACGGCGGCACACACCTGGCGCATTCGATCGGGCATATTATCGGAGCAAAATACCATATCCCGCACGGCATGGCATGTGCCTACGCACTCCCGGGCGTTATGTACCATACTGCGCTTGTAAAGCCGAAAAAAGTCAGGGAAGTCGGCAATATTTTAGAACTGGGGCTCGCACAGGAGCTTTCAGACGAAGCGCTTGGAAAAGCCGTTTCCGAAGGATTTCGGGCATTCAGAGACGATGTGCTCGGGTTAAAAAGCTTTGCGGAGCTTGAGATTGAAAAAGAAAAGCTGCAAGAGCTGACCGATACGGTTATTCATGAGCGGTTTGCGCAGAATACGCCGTTTGCGCTTACACAAGATACGGTGTCGGAAATTTTGAAAAATTATGGTTAATTATTATATAGAAGTATAAAATTATTGGGGATAGCTGCGTGGAATGGGTTTTTTCATGAAGGGACGCCGGGAGCGGGGATGGGCAAGCTCTGGCGGCGTCCGTTCCAGAATATTAAGAAGCCCTATGCCTTCTGCTGCTACGCTGTGGCTGTGCACGGTCGCGACACCTTGTCCGCTCCCGGCTGCCGCCGGAAGCTATCGGTGCCGCTTGGCTGCGCCCCTGTTTCTCCAGCAGAATGCTAAGGGCTTCTAAATATTCTTCCAAAGCCGCCGCCAGAGCTTGCCCATCCCCGCTCCCGGCTGTTCTTCGTAAGTGTTACGATAAGTATGAAAGCAAATGGGATTGTGTTATACTTAGGTGATTGATAAGGAATATAGATTGGTTGAATAGGAGTTGATGAGCAGTGTCAAAGAATACCTTATACAATGTTATAAAAAACTTAATACTGCAATATCAATTAATGCCTTACCAGCAAAGGAAAATAAATGAATTTTTTTCTGTCATCAAAGAAGGAGATTATATTTATGCAGGTCATTTTAAGTCCAAGCTGGAAATATCAATAGATCAGGCTTATTGTATGCTTGAAGAGCTGAAAAGAGAAGGATTTCTCTCGAACTTCTATGAGGTCTACTGTCATGACTGTGGAAAAAGCTCTGGCAGGTTTTTTGACTCTTTAGAGGAATTTGACAACGATTTGTATTGTAAATTTTGTGGCAAACATTTTTCTCTGGAGGAAAATGTAATCGTACTGTATAAAGCTATCCATATATAACAAAAGAAAACATGAAAAAAGAGCCGGTTTCCCGGCTCTTTTTTCATGTTTTAATTATAACCGAACCAGTACTACATCAAACTTATTTTAGCAACACTTACGAAGCACAGCCTGGAGAGGGGATCGTCGTCCCTCCCCTTCAAATTTACCCACCACCCCACAATCGATTGTATTAGCACCCATTTTC
>ERZ778516.509-NODE-509-length-32350-cov-7.102957_pt1 | contig 32350 bp, 30 predicted proteins | sample MGYA00510342_ERZ778516 | MGnify/ENA primary metagenome ERZ778516 (study PRJEB29527, sample SAMN07138961) | mouse gut metagenome | material: feces | host: mouse | place: China:Nanjing | collected 2016-01-25 ... | reverse complement strand
AGGTGCCAGCCCTAATTTTTCAATCGCTCAAAAAAAGTTTAGCGGACAGTAATATAAAAATAATCATATTTGCACGTATTGACAATGAAATATTTTAACAACCTGATAACCGGCAGTACCCAAATGGCTGATTGTGAAAGGACGGTCCCAAGAAGCAGCTGCTGCCGCAAATTCCAAGGAAACGGAATCATCCGGTTCATGGAAGGATTTGTTCAGGCCGGGCATACTGACGGCCGTAATCGCAGTCCTTATCATTGACAGGGCCGGACGAAAAAACTGGAATAAACATTAGATTTGTGCCATTAATCTTCCCGCATGATGAACAATTCCTTTTTAAGCAACATAGACGGCAAGAATGCTGTCCTCAAGCAACAATACTCGGTCTGTGCATAAATGACGGCGACTACAGCATAGCCGACTTGAGCAAAGAGATGAATACAAGCGTCCCGACCATCACAAAGCTTGTAGGAGAGCTGATTGTAGACGGTTTCATAACAGAGTTCGGCAAAATAGGGACGGGAGGCGGACGCCTTGCGGTTGCGGAAGAATACCTCCTGCTGCCTATAATGAATGCAGTCAAAAAACACTCACTCAACATGATAAACAAGGACACGGCCATAAAATTCTCAAAACTCGGCAGAAAAGCCGGGGCCGTGGGAGGGTGCATGCTGTCAAGGAGCAAGCTGCTCGGCCTGCTCTGAAACGGCGTTCGTCAGTGCAGTGGCCGGTGACGCGAGGCTTTCCAATTGCGAATGTTCTCCGTAAGTCGGCTGTGCTCACATTCCGGGAGAGCCCAGTCAAGGAAGCGTTCACAGATATATCCCACTGCCTGCTGTGAGGGATGGCACATGTCTTCCGCATAGAAACGGTAATCACGCAGTTCGTCATTCATGATTTCGTATGACGGGAAATAGTCAGCCTGAGGAAAATCCACCAGAATCTGCTCCACTCCAAGCAGAAGCGTTGACTTGCTTATCTGGTTGGCATGCGCACCATCACGGAAATGCCTGATGGGACTGACCGTGAAAATGAATTTCTTGTCAGGGCACATGCCCATAATCCCCTCCAGGACCTCCACGACCAGACCGACCGGGCATAATTGCCGTTCAAATTCCCTTGCATCACGCTTCAGGCAATTCGAAACGACCATATCCCTTTCCATGTGGCGGTAGCACCAGGCCGTGCCGAGAGTTATTATGACTTTATTGCATGAGCGGAAAAATGCGGAAGCCCCGGCAAGTCTTTCATTGGCGTCATGCAGGAATTCCTCCGCCGTACTCCTCGCGGAAAGAGTCCCATGGCTGAATGAGCAAAACAGCCCGGAACCTGCTCCGAGCTGCACGACATCCTCTGAGGTAAAGCTCCGTCCGCTCACAAGACGTTCAACAGAGGCCGCTATGGACAAAGGATTATACAACGTGCCGAACGGATTGCGGCACACGTCAAACCCGTAACTTCCAAGCAATTCCCCTATGCTGTCCGTGAAACAGCTTCCGAGCATCATTATCTTGTCTGAATAGGATATGCCGGTCTTGCACTTGACATCGGCAACAGGAGTCTGCAATTTCATCATAAATCCGTATTTCATAAGGCGGAGCAGTCCGCCTGGCAAAATTACAAACAATTCCGGCAATAGCCTACCGTTCACGCTTACATTTGCCTTTATTCGCCCCCTGCATGCCCGTCGCACGACATACCGGCGCAATGCCTGTAAGACGCCTGATACCGAATTTGTGGCAAAAAATTAAGCCGCATCCTGCAAAAAAGATTATCTTTGGAAGATTTTTCTAAATTCATGAAAATTAAAGGGAACATACTCAGATATGCGGCCACAGTCCTCACTGCGGCACTTCTTGCCGCATATGCCATAGCTGCGGAACCGGAAGGGAAGTCCACGGATTTCCGTTTTGCATATGACGTGGACTTCGAAATGAATTTCGACAACAGGGAACTTTACAAGAGCAGGTTCTCAAGGTCCATGACCATATTCGGTGCACGGCTCACCCCTTCCGTAGGCCTTGCCGTAAGACAGAAAAACGGCATGTCCCATAAAATAATGGTCGGGATTGACATCATGAAGGATTTCGGCAACTCTCCTGTACCGCCAGAATTGACATCCGGCTCCTCAGGCGAGACATCGGAGCGCCTGAACAACACTTCCCTGCTCCGTGAGCTTACCCTCTATTACAGATTGGACAAAAGATTCGGCAAAACTGCAATGACAATGTATGCGGGAATATTCCCGCGCAGGTTCACCGATGAAAAAGGATATTCAAAAGCATTCTTCTCAGATTCGCTTGCATTCTATGACAACAATCTTGAAGGACTGCTCATAAAGTTCAGCCGGCCGAAAGCGCATTTCGAGATAGGCTGCGACTGGATGGGACAATACGGGGTGGCAAGGCGCGAGAAATTCATGATATTCTCCCATGGAGAAGGCATGGTTGCCCCGGTACTGTCAATCGGCTACTCAGCCTACATGTACCATTTCGCCTGCTCACAACTTTATGAAGGGGTCGTGGACAATTTCCTCGCGAATCCTTACCTGAAATTCGATTTCGCCCCTCTGCTTGCCATGCAGCGGTTTTCAGTAAGATTGGGATGGCTCCAGTCCCTCCAGCAGGACAGGATGAATGTCGGAAGCTACGTTTTCCCGTGCGGAGGCGAAATGGACGTGGACATCAGGAAATGGAATGTCGGGATATCGAACAGTCTTTTCTATGGCAATGACATGATGCCGTATTACAACAGCAAGGATTCCTCAGGATACAAATACGGGAACATGCTATATATGGGAGACCCGTTCTACAGGGTACATGACAACGGCTCCACAGCTCCCGGATTCTATGACAGGCTTGAAGCATACTACGAGCCGCAAATCGGAGACTTCCTGAAAATAAGGGTCTCGGCAATGTTTCATTTCAACGGACGCAGCTACTCTGGATGCCAGCAGACAGTCTCGCTCAAATTCAACCTGCAGCGGCTTCTGGACAGGAAAAAACGATAATGACAAACAATTTATGATATGAGAAAAATATTTATTCCAATCATCTCGGCTATTGCTTTCGCGGCATCCTGCTGCGGTCCCAAGGACGGAGAATACACGTTCCGTATCATGACGACAAATGACGTGCACGGGCGTTATTTCGATTCTCTTTATGTCAATGGCAAGACAAAGGAGTCACTTCTGTCGGTATCATGGTACGTGGACAGTGTGCGCACTGCGGACGGAGCGGAAAATGTAATAGTCATTGATGCCGGAGACTGCCTTCAGGGGGACAACGCCGCCTACTATTACAATTATGTTGACACTACATCCAAGCACATCTATGCAAGGATGGCCGAATATATAGGATATGACGCCATAGCGGTAGGAAACCATGACATCGAGACAGGACACCGCGTCTATGACAGGCTTCTCAAGACAATGGACGTGCCTTTTCTTGCTGCCAACGCGATACGCACGGACAACGGCAAGCCATATTTCCCCGAGTTCGTCACCCTTGACAGGCACGGGCTGAAAATCACAATCATAGGTTTCACGAACCCTAACATAAAGAACTGGCTCTCTCCCCTGCTTTGGGAAGGGATGGAATTCGAATCCCTAATTCCGCTTGCCCAGGAAACAGTTGACAGAATCAGGAAGCAGGAGAAATCAGATGCAGTGATAGTAGCCATCCACTCCGGAACTGGAGAAGGAGACGGACAACAGTACGAAAGCCAGGGACTTGACCTGTTCAAATCACTCAATGGTGTTGACTTCGTAATCTGCTCACATGACCACAGGCCTGCCGTACACATGAGCGACAGCATCTGCCTGATAAATTCCGGCAGCCATTGCCGCAACATAGGTTTCGGCACGATGACCCTTAAGGTTGAGAAAGGTAAAGTGGTATCCAGGGCCTTGTCGGCAGACCTGATAAACGTGGACAAGAGAAAGGTTGACGTGAAGATGCGCGAGCTGTTCACGCCTGAATATGAAACAGTAAAGGCCTTCACGCTTACAGAAGTCGGTGAACTTAAGACCGACCTGCGCACACGTGACGCATACAGAGGCATGTGCGACTACATGAATCTTATACACACACTCTCGCTCAGCTGCACGCCGGCACAGATTTCATTTGCGGCTCCTCTCACATTCAACGGCTTCGTAAAGGCAGGCACTCTCCTGTACAATGACCTTTTCACCATATATCCTTTCGAGAACCAGCTGTTCGTTGTAAGGATGACAGGCCGGGAAATAAAGGACTATCTGGAATATTCATACGGCACATGGGTCAACACGCTCGGACCTGAAAGCCAGCATGTACTTAAAATAGTGAATGAGCCGGACCCGCGCACAGGACAGAAACGCTGGTCTTTTGTCAACAGGGCATATAATTTCGACTCGGCGGCAGGCCTCATATATGACGTGGACGTAACTAAGCCGGAAGGAGAGAGGGTGATTATCAAGTCTCTTGCGGACTTCTCGCCTTTCAGCCTGCAGCAGACATACAATGTGGCCATGACCTCATACCGTGCCAGCGGCGGAGGCCTGATAATGCGCATGGGAGCCGGAATCGACACGGACAGGATAGGCGAAAGAGTTGTGGCATATTATCCGGAAATAAGGAACATCCTGTACGGCTATCTGATGGAGCACGGAAGCATAGACGCGGAAGTCATATCCGCCCCGGCTGTGATAGGACATTGGGAATTCATCCCGAAGGAGCATGCCGGCAAGCTGATTGACAATGACATGAAGCTGCTTTTCCCGAGATACTGACGCTCATGACAAAAAAGAAAGAGACTGTTCCAGGGCCGCAAGGCCTTTGAGCAGTCTCTTTCATCATTATAAGGGTAACATCAGAAGTTCACGGCGACTCCGGCGGTAAACACGTTGGTGCCGAGCCTGTATCCGTCAACATCTCCAGTATAGCGGTTCAGAAGCCCGAAATTATACCCAACCTTGACGTCAACAATATCAAACAGGGTCACTCCGGCACCCAATCCAATCTTCAGGTCGAACCATCCGTAGTCCTTGATGCCGGCATCTGTCGTGCTTCCGGATATATTGTCCCCTTTTGTCACGATTTTTCCGGAATAATTGTGGCTTGTCACAGAATACTCCTTGTCATGCCCGGAAACGGCCAGCTTTGAAGCGGAGTCCAGACCGAAAGAGAACACCGGCCCGGCAAAGGCGAACACTCTCACAGGTGCAGCGACTTTGAAAGAATACCTGAAATTGACCGGAACATCGAGATAATGCTCCGTAAGGCTCGTCTTTGTAACAAAACCAAGCACCTCGTCACTCTTGTCAGTCTTTCCGAAATAAGAATACCTGACACCCGGCTGGATTCCTACAGCTCCCCAGCGTCCCTCAGCAAGGGGTATCCCGTAATATGCCTCAAGATAGAAACCGTTGAGGTTGTCCGAAGATTTGCTGTCGGAGACCTTGGTGGTCATGGTTTCAAAATTATAGCCGGCACCTATGCCGAGCTGGGCATTGGCCTCAGCCGCAAAGAACATTGCGGCAATGGCAGAAATGATGATACTGATCTTTTTCATACTCTTAATATATTTTAGATTTTCAATCTACAATAAACTTCACCTCGGCATAGTCAAGCGAGCTTGCCTCTGCTCCCGGCTTAATCGTTTATATTGTTTCCCTGCAAAAATACGGCATCGGCAAAGCAATATGAATACCAACGTTTGCCCCATGGAGCAAAATTATTGTCAAAAAGTTGAAAAGATGCTTGCAATAATTAAAAATACCACTACATTTGCGGTGCACTATTTTACTAAGACACATGGGCAAGAAATAAACATCTAAACTCTTTGAATATGATAAAAATTGAAAACCTCGGATTCAGCTACGGGGACAACGTAGTGCTGAAAAACATCACAATGACTCTTGAAGAAGGCAGGATTTATGGTCTTCTCGGTGAAAACGGAGTCGGCAAGACAACTCTTCTGACCCTTTTGTGCGGCCTTAAACAGCCCAAGGCCGGAGAGATAACAATAGACGGCCACACTCCTTACAAAAGGGAGCCGTCTTTCCTGTCCGACCAGTATTACCTGAGCGACGAGGTGTCAGCAATCAACATGAGGGCAGAGGAATATGCAAAAAGCTACGGCAAATTCTGGGACAAATTCGACATGGGCAAATTCCTTGAAATAATGGAAATCTTCGAAAATGACGCATCACAGAAGATGAACAGGATGTCATTCGGCCAACTTAAGAAGACTTACATTTCATTCGCGCTCGCATGCAATTGCCGCTACATCTTCATGGACGAGCCTACGAACGGCCTTGATATCCCTTCCAAGGCGCAATTCAGGAAAGCAGTGACAAAATACACAAGCGAAGACTCGACGCTTCTCATATCCACGCACCAGGTCCGTGACCTCGAAAACATAATAGACCCGATAATAATCCTCGACAGGCAGGATGTGCTGCTCAATGCCAGCATCAGGGAAATTGCGGAAAAACTGACATTCGACTACAGCAATGAAAGGAATCCGAATGCTCTTTACAGCGAAATGACGCCGGGAGGCTGCGTACAGGTCTATCCGAATACCGGCTCCGAAGAAAGCAAGGTCAACATCGAGGCCCTGTTCAACACAGTACACCTGCACAAGGAACTTATAAAAGGCATGTTCAGAAAATAAAGCCTATGAGACCCAACGAGAACTTCAACAGCGGAAGATTCATGCAATATCTGGCCCAAGACCTGAAAAGATGCGTCAGAAAAGCCGGTCTGACAACATTTGCATGTTCTCTCGCCCCGGCAATCATCCTGGCATTCACCGCATGGTCGTCCAGCATGGGAGGCAACACGGAATGGAAAATATGGCTTAATATCAGTGACATTGCTGCAGCTGTAGTTTCAACATTGTTCTTCCTGAGACTTCCCATAACGTGCTACGGGCATCTGACCGACAAGAGGAAAGGCGCCGCGCACCTGATGCCTCCGGCATCACATACAGAGAAATACGTAAGCATGATACTTGTAGGCATTGTAATATTTCCCCTCGCATTCGCCCTCATGTATCTGTCTGTTGACGCTTTTTGCAGCGTATTGTTCCCGACAAGATACGAAGGGGCACTTGCAATCGCCATGGCACAGGACATCGGTGACATCAAATTGCTGACAATGTTCTTCACTCCATGGATGGTATCGTCAGCCGGGCTGGCCGGAGCTGTGCTTTTCAAGAAGAACAAGGGAGCAAAGACATTCTTTACTGCGGCCTTGTCATTCATCGCACTGCTGATAATCCTGATCACAATAGAGAAACGTTGCAGCATTCCGTCCATATTTCCGTACAGTATTCACGGATGGTATATATTCCAGGCAATCTGCACCGTACTCCTTATGACATACACTTATTTCAAAACAAAGAAAATCGAACTCTGACATGAACGGCACATTCAATATAAAAAGATTCGGAAAATGGTTTGTTTCCGACTTGAAGGCATGCATCTCCAACTACGGACTCAGCTTCATGCTCATCAGCATGATGGGACTGATAATATATGCAGGCACAACGATAACAGGACTTCTTATAAATGGCACTTGGGGAGGCCCTGGAATAATATTCCGCACCTTTACCTTCGCAATCTGCATGGCAGTGATGATACTTACCCTGCCGCCGAAATGCTACGGGCACATCACGGACAAACGCGCAGGTTCCACATGGCTCATGATTCCGGCATCTTCACTTGAGAAGTTCCTGTCCATGGTTACAATATCAGCCATTCTGGTCCCGGCACTCTTTACCGGCATATACCTTGGATTTGACACTCTCCTGTGCACACTCGACTCGACATGCGGAGACACTATCATCTCAATCGCGCCCCGGATATTCAGCGACATCCCCGATGCTCCGGCTGAAGTCAGTTCGTTCATCGGCATGATGACCAATCCACTCACATACATAGATGACATCATAGGAACCATGCTTGTATTCCTGCTTGGTGCAATATGTTTCAAAAGCGCAAAGACAGTAAAGACCATACTTTGCCTCATGGCCCTTTCGGCAATATTGAGCATGATTATGACGCCTTTCATGAGCAGCTATATGCAGGAGATGATAACCAACCCGTCCATCTCAGTGGAGGAGATATTCGGAAGCCGGCTGTTCCGCAACCTGCCTCTGATAGACACAATCAGTGACATAGGCACGATTGTAATAGCATCTGCGGCTATATTCTTCCGCATCAAGACCTTGAAACATTAAAAGCACGAATCATGGAATTTGACTCAAACAAATCAATATATCTGCAGATTTGCGACACTATCTGCGAGAATATCCTAAGCGGTGAGCTTGCACCTGACTCAAGAATCCCTTCCGTGAGGGAATACGGGGCAGACATCGGCGTAAACCCCAATACGGTGATGCGCAGCTACGAAAAACTCACAAGCGAAGGCATAATATACAACAGGCGTGGCATAGGATACTTCATAAGTCCTGACGCGAAGGAGATTGTCCTCCAGTCGCAGCGCAATGAGTTCCTCAGCCAGGAACTCCCGAAAATAATCAAGAGGATGAAGCTTCTGGGAATCGACCCTTCAGTGCTTAAAGACGCCTGAGCAGGATGATACCATAGTGGACAGGTCGGGATTTCCGGCCTGTTTTTCATTCCCCTTCATTACAATAAAGCCATTTTCTTTGCATTATCCTCCAAAATGACTAATTTTGCGCCGTATTTAAAACCTGAGCCGGAGATAAACTATCCGGAATGACTGACTTTTTTAGAAATATCATCATACTGCTGGCAGTTTCAGCAGTATTGTTTTCGTGCAGCAAGGCTTTCACTGCCATGGATGCTTCCGATTCAAAAGGAGGCAGAATCATAATAACGGGAACCGTATCCGAACTTGAAAGCGCACAGCCTCTGAAAGACATGAAGATTGTATTCAAGGCATACACCACTGACAATGCCATACCAGTCCCGGTATATTCCGATGAGGTATATTCCGGCAATGACGGCGTATATGCCATAGAGGCCGCTGCGGAAGCAGGAAAGTTGCGCTGCGTAATAACAGCCTCAGACATGAGCGGAGGTCACAGCAGCCAGACTCATGAAATCATGGTGACATGGAGCGGTCCGTCATACGACAAGCACAGCAACTCATTCATAGTGAATGACTGCAATTTCCAGTTGCCCAAGATCAGAACCCAAGCAGAGTAAAATGAAAAAGGTCATTATCGCGCTTGCCCTCGCGGCAGTCTGCTCATGCATGGGACCGGACCATATAGGCAATGCTGACGGCAATCTTCCGGTTTATATAGAAGGCACGGTCTCGTCGGAGGAACTGGACCCGCTGAAGCACATAAGGATCACCGTCTCATTTGAGGGCGAGGAAGAAAGTTCAGTCGTATATACATCCTCAAAAGGAATATTCAGGACAGACAGGTATATTGCCCCTTACAACCTCCCGCTGACCATATGCATCAGCATTGATGACATCGACGGGGAAGAAAACGGAGGACTATACAGCCCTCTGTCGGACAAGATAACCATTTTCAGGGAAGACATCAAAGGCCTGCCTGTCATCAAGCTTGCTCCTGCTTACCGTCTGACTCGCGCCACTGCTTCGGAGAGCAGCCAACAAGTTTTGTGAACTGCCTGTGGAAATTGGACCTGTCGCTGAAGCCGGACAGTTCCCCGACAATGTGAGTTGACATGTCCTTGTTCTCAAGCAGCAGGCGCTTAGCCTCCTCAATACGGAGCGCAGTCCTCCATGACTTGAAGTCAACGCCCTTTACGGCCGTGAAATAAAGATGAAGAACTTCTTTTGTAGTATTCAGTTCACGGGCAATGTCCTCACGGCTCTTGTCATATTCGCGGTAACGCTTCTGGGCAATCCACTTTTCAATAGAAGCTTCGAGTGCGGCATATTCAGCCTCGCCTGCCGCTGCAGGAGAATCCTCACGGCCATCTTTTTCATGCTTGGGATGCGCTTTCCTTTTCTTGTGCTTAAAATCCTTGCCGGAAAGTGTCTTGTAGGCAAATGCATCAAGCAAGAGCTTATGGCTGCCGAGGAAAGATATAAAGTTGGCAGTGAAATAAAGTATGAAAAGAGAATAAAGGGAGACATATACCTTCATGAATCCTGAAGGCAGGAGCATATATACAAGGACGAACATCTGCGTGAGCATCATTATGATATAGCAGAAGCGTATCCAGCGTATCTTGTCATCCTCTTCCTCGTCATAATACTGCTCAAGTTTCTTCACGCTGTTCACATAGACCTTATTGAAAGAAATGATATGAATTATGCACTGCACAATGAAAAGCACGATTGCAGACACCAGGACGGCAGTCCTTGGCCACCCGCCGTCCCACCAGAAAGACTTTATCAGCACATAGCTCATTATGCCAGTGACTCCCACGTTCAGATAGAACTTGTCGTTGTCTATGAATTTTTCATCCAGCACATTTATCAGCGAATACGACAATATGGCTGACGACATGGCCGTTATAACAAACATCATGATTGCCACGAAAGAGTCGTAAGACGGGATGCCGGAATAGGTTAGGGTAACGAAGAACAATACGGTGCAGACCAGAAAGCACGAGGCGATGGTGTTCTTTCCCCTGATTATTTTCTTGGAATATTCCGTCTGTGGAATCTTGATGAGCACCAGCAGCAGTCCCAGCACGAAAGACGTGAGGACACCCAGGAGAAGGCTCAGTTCTATATTAAATACGACATCTATCAGGCTTGTCATTTCAAGTCGCGGTTGGGTTAAGAATCAAGAGAGGATGACTAAAATTCATTAGCCATCCTCTAACATCAAATCTTCAGAAGGCGATTACCATCCGAGGACATATGAGAAAATCAGAGGCGCTACGATAGTGGCATCCGACTCCACGATGAAACGAGGAGTGTCGATGTCAAGCTTGCCCCAGGTAATCTTTTCGTTCGGAACAGCTCCGGAATATGAGCCGTAGGAAGTGGTGCAGTCTGAAATCTGGCAGAAATAAGCCCAGAGCGGAACATCCGGCCACTCGAGGTCCTGTGCCATCATCGGAACGACGCATATAGGGAAATCTCCGGCAGTACCGCCACCGATCTGGAAGAATCCGACTCCCTGTCCGCCGCAGTTCTCACGATACCACTCAGTCAGGAAAATCATTGTCTCCACACCGTTCTTAATCATGTTAGGCTCGAACTCTCCCCTGATGCAGTGCGCAGTGAATATGTTTGCGGTAGTGCAGTCCTCCCATGCAGGGACTACGATAGGAATGTTCTTTTCGCATGCCGCGAGCACCCAGCTGTCCTTAGGGTCAATCTCATAATACTGCTCGAGGACGCCGCTGCGCAGAAGTTTATAGATTACCTCCCATGGATAAAGCCTCTCGCCTTCTTCCTTCATCTGGTTCCACACATCGATGAGATGGTGCTCAAGACGGCGGAAAGCCTCTTCCTCAGGAATGCAGGTGTCGGTCACACGGTTCATGTGGTTGTTAAGGAGCTCTTTCTCCTGCTCCGGAGTGAGATCCCTATAGTTCGGAACCCTGTAATAGTGGTTGTGGGCAACCAGGTTCATGATGTCTTCCTCAAGGTTGTTTGCGGAACATGACACGATCTGGATTTTGTCCTGACGGATCATCTCGGCAAGCGAGAGGCCGATTTCTGCCGTGCTCATGGCGCCTGCCATCGCCAGCATCATCTTTCCGCCCTTGTTCATGTGCTCGTCATAAGCCTTTGCAGCATCAACGAGCGCCGCAGAGTTGAAATGACGATAATGGTGTGTAATGAATTTTGAAATAGGTCCTTTTTCCATTTTCATCAGTAATTAGTAAACAGACCGCGAAATTAAGGATTTTTTCGCTATTTTTGCAATCGTTTTTGCCCGTTTTTGGCCAAACAGTCAGAGTTTGACATAATTTTGATATGTAACATGCTAGATTTCAACTCAATAGAACAGCTGGACAAAGTTGCCACCCCTTTCTGGTATTATGACATGGACCTGTTCCGCAGGACAGTGGACCATGTGGCGGAACTTTCGGCAGAACACGGGATAAAGGTGCACTATGCCGTCAAGGCCAACGTCGAGAGGAGGCTGCTTGAATACATAAGCGGCAAAGGATTCGGCGCGGACTGCGTCAGCGGCAACGAGGTCCTGCATGCACACTCATGCGGATTTCCTGCCGGCAAAATCGTATATGCCGGTGTCGGAAAGAGCGACAAGGAGATATACCAGGCTCTCCAGCTCGGAATCGAAGCATTCAACTGCGAGTCACTTCAGGAGATTTATGTGATAAACGAGATGGCCAGGGTATGCGGGCTCAAGGCCAATGTGTCCGTCAGAATCAACCCAGACATAGATGCTCACACCCACAAATATGTGACGACAGGACTGTACGAAAACAAGTTCGGCATATCCCGTCACGAGTTCGACAAGCTGATAGGGCTTGTGCAGAAAAGCGGAAACATCAACTTCATAGGCCTGCATTTCCACATAGGCTCGCAGATAACAAGGGTCGAGGAAGTATATGCGCTGGAATGCCGCAGGGTCAATGAAATAGTGGCCTATTTCGAGAGAAACGGACTGGAAGTCAGGAACATAAACCTCGGAGGAGGACTCGGTGTGGATTACGACGACCCGGACGAGAACCCTATAGCGGACTTCGGGAAATGGTTCGGAACCATCTCATCCAACATAGCCCTGCATGAAGGACAGACGGTGCATGTGGAACCGGGACGCTCATTGGTGGCACAGTGCGCCGCGCTCATTTCAAGGGTGCTCTTTGTCAAGAGCGGCGAGACCAAGAATTTCCTCATAATGGACGCAGGTATGAATGACCTGATAAGGCCGGCCCTCTACGGGGCATACCACAAGATAGAAAACCTCTCGGCAGCCATGCGCCCGTTCTTCCCTACCCACCAGGCATATGACATCGTGGGTCCGGTATGCGAATCGAGCGACGTATGGGGCGCGGGACGGCTTCTTCCCCTGAGCGTGCGCGGAGACCTGATGGCAATACGCAGCGCAGGAGCTTACGGGCAGGTCATGTCAAGCAGATACAATATGAAGGACATGGCTCCGGCAGTCTTTTCTGACGCAATGGACGAGGCGCCTTCAAGGACGGACTATTTCGCCGTATGATTAATGAATAAACAGAAAAATAAACAATATGTTTGAAAATTTGAGTGAAAGGCTCGAGAGGTCGTTCAAGATTCTCAAGGGCGAAGGCAAGATAACGGAGATAAATATCTCGGAGGCAATGAAGGACATCCGCCGTGCCCTCCTTGATGCCGACGTGAGCTACAAGATAGCAAAGCAGTTCTGCGATGACGTGAAGAAGAAAGCCATCGGCCAGAATGTGCTCACTGCCGTGAAGCCGCAGCAGATGATTGTAAAGATTGTCCATGACGAGCTGGCTGCGCTGATGGGAAGCGAGTCTTCTGACATAAATGTCAAAGGCCAGCCTGCTGTCGTGCTCGTAGCCGGTCTCAACGGTTCTGGTAAGACGACATTCTCAGGAAAGCTCGCCCTCAACATCAAGAGCAAGAGAGGCATGAAGGTCATGCTGGCTGCCTGCGACTATTTCCGTCCGGCCGCAATTGACCAGCTGAAGGTGCTTGGAGAGCAGATAGGCGTTCCTGTATATGCTGAAGAAGGTGTAAAAGACCCTGTGCAGATTGCGCGCAATGCCATAAGCAAGGCCAAGGCTGAGGGATACTCAGTAGTCATTGTCGATACTGCAGGACGTCTTGCTGTCGATCAGGAGCTGATGGATGAGATTTCTACGCTCAAGAATGCGGTGAACCCGACCGAGACACTGTTTGTAGTGGATGCCATGACGGGACAGGATGCAGTCGAGACTGCCAAGGCATTCAATGACAGGCTCGATTTTGACGGAGTGGTCCTGACCAAGATGGACGGTGACACCAGAGGCGGTGCCGCGCTTTCAATCAAGGCCATAGTAGGCAAGCCTATCAAGTTCGTCAGCACGGGAGAGAAGATGGAGGCGCTTGACGTTTTCCATCCGAGCCGTATCGCAGACAGGATTCTCGGCATGGGTGACGTCGTGTCCCTCGTGGAGAAAGCGCAGGAGCAGTTTGACGAGCAGCAGGCACGTGAGCTTAAAAAGAAGCTGGCAAAGGACCAGTTCACCCTTTGGGACTTCTACAACCAGATTCAGCAGATAAAGAAGATGGGCAACATCAAGGATTTGGCTTCAATGATTCCAGGCATGGGAAAGGCACTCAAGGACGTGGACATGGACAACGACTCGTTCAAGGGCATCGAAGCCATCATCCTTTCCATGACTCCTTATGAGCGCGAACATCCGGAGATTATCAACGGAAGCCGCCGCAAAAGGATAGCTGACGGTTCCGGAACATCGCTTCCGGAGGTGAACAAGCTCCTCAAGCAGTTTGAAGGCACACGCAAGATGATGAAGAGCGTAATGGGAGCAGGCGCCATGGGAAACATGATGCGCGGAATGCACGGCATGAAGAAACGCCGCTAAGCGCTCCCCTACTCAATAGAAAAAGGCCGGAATTGCTCCGGCCTTTTTTGTTTCCTATAACTTGTCGCTCCTTTGAAATCTGTGCAGGCGCTCTTGATAAGACTGCCTGTACATGCGTCTGGTCTTGTCATCCAAAAACGAGTTCCCTATCAGTTCATACACTTCCGGTTGCTCTGTGGCGAACATATCAATGGTTGTCATCAGCTTTTTAGGCAAGACTCCAATCCGTTTCCCGAATGTAATGAAATCGTCTTTGCACGGATGAGCTGTCCTGACATAAACATCGGAATATTCATTTTTGGGAATCAGCCCGTCCTGCAAGGCAAAATCTCCATCGTCAATATGTATGGAAGTATTCATCAAATCATATGCAGGAGTCAAAACATAGTCACCGCCAGTAGTTGCCTGAAGAGAAAAATTCTTCAGATGAGCGTCACCATTGCTGAACAGGTAATTGAAAACGACCAGCATAAAAAATTTGACCATCTCCACCTGCCATGCTGCCACATTTTCACGCAGCAGCCTGGCAGCATCTTCATAACTTCCGGTATATTTGAAATCCTTGCCGTGGTTTTTCTCGGTCTTGCCAGCCAGAGAAGCAAAATCATCCTGCAATATCTTTGAGCCGTCAGGAGCATAATCAAAGCGCTTGGCAATATATGCAGGTTCACCGTCAGAGAAAAAGACAAGGGCATTTTCAGCTGTCCTTATCTTATATACACGGGCTGCTATCTGCATGGTAAGATGCTCGTTGGCAGGTATGCTTTTCCTAAAACGCAAATGCCTGTAGTCAGGAGCCGGTTTGATGATATACCGTCCGGATTCACCTTCCCTTGCCAATGATATTCTTCCGTTTCTTACAATGGCCGAAAGTTTCTCCTGGACTCCGGATATTGATAACCTGTTGACAGATGAGGTAATTTCTTCCTGATTATCCCCTAAGCTAAAATCAAGCATATGGCTGACTTTCCTGCCTCCGAAAAGTTTTCGCAGACAAGACGGGCTATATGTGTCGAATCCTGGAGCAAGCGTGCCAGGACAGACTTTAATAATACTCATATCTCATTTATCGTTATTGCACCAATGGTATCATACTTTGCCGTGGCCAGCAACAAGCCGAAAGCATCATTCTCATCAATTTTCAGCGTCCTGCACTGCATGGCTTTGTTCGCCCCTTCAGAAAGCATATTGAAGAAAAACGGGAAAAGCTCATCCGAGACATATTCTTCTTTGCGTTTCGGAAAAGCCAATGATATTGCAGGAAAACCGGAATTGATGAGATATGCGTCATCATATCTGAAAATATAATGTCCGTTATCCGTCTCAGTCAATATTCCTGCAAATATTTTATTTACAAACACTTCCGCCTGTCTCATCCATTAGCCCTCCTCACTTTCATCATAATCTCAAGGCCAAGGACATCTGCAATCTTCTCAAGCGTGGCTAAGGAAGGATTCCCGTCTTCCGCTTCCACACTCTTTATTATGCGTACACTCAATCCTGTGTAATCAGACAAATCATGCTGAGTCAGTCCCAGCACTGCCCTGCGCTCTTTTATTAAACTTCCATATTTCATTGTGCAATATATTTCCCTTTAGACGCAAATATAAACAGTTTTGCCAAAACAAACAAGCGCAAGTGCAATATAATGCACCTGCGCCTATTAATATCATTTATGTCACTCAATTACCGGCCAAGCAGATATTTTTGCCAGAATTCGTGGTTGGACTCCACGAAATGACGGCCCTGATAGCCGCGATAGCCGTGCATGCCGTCCGGATAAACCATGTACTCGAATTTCTTTCCGGCTTTCTGCAGCGCGTCAACAAGAAGCAGAGTGTTCTGGAAATGCACATTGTCATCTCCGGTGCCGTGCGTCAGTTTCAGCATAACAGGCTCAGTAGCAATCGGATCAGGCCCGGCATTGCCGGACAGGGTGTCTGAGGAAAGCTGACCGTCCTGTATGGAAACGGAATATCCTCCGGACGGACGGACTATATCGACCGGATAATCGGCGGCATAATCCAGCACGCGTGAAACCGCATATCCTTCAGGATTGTTCTGAGGAGTGTCCATATAGCGTTCAGTGTAATGCGAGTCATACAGCGCCCAGTCATATACTCCCCCGCCCGCTACTCCATAATGGAACTTGTCCGGAGCCTGCATCAGAAGCATTGAGGTCATGGTGCCTCCGAAAGAGAAGCCCTCCACTCCTATCTTGTCCCCGTCAACATAAGGAAGAGACTTGAGCCAGTCGGCCCATGCGCAGAAATCCCTGATTTCCCAGACAGTCAGCTGGCGGTAAATCATATCCAGTCCGGCACGTCCGTTATGTCCCGCTGCTCGGGGGTCAACCGTTATCTGTATTATGCCGTTTTCCGAATACCACTGGTTAGCTTCCGAAGGGCTGGTCCAGAGGTCACGCACCAAAGGAGTATCCGGCCCGCCGTAAATGTCAACATGCACCGGATATTTTCCGGAAGGAGAGAAATCCTTTGGATAGACTATCATTCCGGGAAGGGTGAACCCGTCCTCTGTTGTGATGTGCACAAGCTGTCCGAGGGCATATTTCGAGGCATCATAACCTTCTCCAGCCATATCAGCCACAACACGTCCTGCAAGGACATTTTTCCCGTCAGTGCCCTTCTTCAGTCCTGCAGAAGTATTAGCTCCGGCTATGTCCGTTCCATGTCCCAGGGAAGGCACACCGGAAGCATTGCGGAAAACGGCCACACGGACAGGGGTCACGGAATTGGAATATGAAGCGGCAAAATATTTCCCGTCCGGAGAGAAACGTACAGAACGGACATCATATGCCGGATCAGTCAGGGCAGTGACATTTCCTTTGGAATCCACTTTATAAAGAGCCTGCCTTACAGTCGCGTCACGTTTTGCCGTGAACCAGACCTCCTTTTTCTTCTCATCTGCACGCAGCACCTCGACATCCCAATTGGTGCCGTCAGTCAGGCGACGGAACTCTTTTCCGTCATACGAAAGGAAATATATCTGCTGCCATCCGGTCTCGAAGTTACGGACCATGTACAAGCCCCTGTCAGTGAAGACCATGCCGTTTATCCAGTCTATCCACGCGTCAGGATATGCCTCATGATAAATCAGGTTGCGGCTTCCGTCAACGGAGCTTACGCTATATAGGTCGAGCGTATTCTGAAGCCTCGGCATGCGTGAGACAAAAAACTCACGGCTGTCAGGTCCCCAGAAAGGCATGCCGAAATACTGGTCCTCAGAAGGGTCAAAATCAGCCCAAACTACGTGTCCAGCACTTTCCCCGCACTCAGAAACATCTACTATACCGATTCTGACCTGCGGATTCGTCTGCCCAGCCTTAGGATACCTGGTCTCGCTTACCGAACCTCCGATGCCAAGTCGCGTAATTTTTGGGCTCTGGTACTGCACACCGTCCGTATCACCCTCAGAATAGGAGGCAAAAGGAGAATATATGGGGAAAAGCGGCACGCAGCTGTTGTCAAACCTGTAGAACCCGATCTTCCTGCTGTCCGGAGACCACCAGAATGCCCTGTAGCGTGACGGACGGCCGAAAATCTCCTCATAATACACCCATGAAGCATAGCCGTTCAAAACCAGGTCAGAGCCGTCATGGGTCAACCTTGTCTCCTTGCGGGAAGCTATATCCATGACATACAAGTCATTGCACCTTGTATATGCAAGTTTTGACGAATCCGGAGAATAGGTGATATTCACAGCCCCTTCGGGCTTTACCGGAAAATCGCTGTATTTTTCCGGAGCGGATACGCTTGTGCGCTTCTTGCCGCTGCGGGCGTTCACGACGAAAGCAGTGCTGTCTGCAAAAGTGCCGTCATAAGTGAACAGGACTTCTTCATTTCCGAGCCATTTCCACGAGACCGGAACCTTGTCAAATTCCCTGGCTCCGGCATAGAACTGCGTCAGTGCGGCGAAACAGGAGGCCGACAAAACCAGCATAATGATTCTATTTTTCATATGTCTTCAATTTATTTTTCCTTAAATATCAACGCGTGCTTTGCGGAACGCCTTACACGGCAAAAAGTTCGTCCTTGAAATTCACGAGATACACCTTATCCGTTGCCCTTGTTATGGCTGTATAAAGCCACTTCAGGTCATCTGCCGTCAGTTCCTCCTGCCAGAAAGGGTTGTCAATGAAAACACATTTCCACTGTCCTCCCTGCGACTTGTGGCAGGTTATGGCATCGGCATATTTCAGCTGCAGGGCATTGTAGTATTTGTCCTCACGCACAGCCTCATACCTCTTTTTCTTTGCTGTTATGTGGGCATAATCCTCATTCACCCCCTGGTACAGCATATTTGACTGCTCATAGGTCAGGGACGCGCTTTCCGAATCGAGAGTGTCAAGAATGACCTTGGCCGTCAGTTCCTGGTCGTCATAATCGGGAAATGATATCCGCGCCTCGGCAAAATGAAGCCCGTACCTCTCCTCGTAACGCGATATCTTCTTCAACTTCACAATGTCCCCGTTCGCAATGTAATCCATGTCTTTTATTGAACCGCTGAACTGGTAGCAGTTCTTCACAATCATCAGTTTGTCATCCCTCACAAGCCTCTCTTCCTTGAACTGAACCGCAGAACGCACACCCATATTATATTTTATGGCACGCCGGTTCGAACGGCACAGGATTACGGTCTCATCTTCCCCGTATTCAGAATAGGCATCTGACAAAGTTTCTATCAGCTCACCTCCCCCTATGCGCACAATATCAGGAAACCCTCCTGTCTCAAGCAGCAATTCATCCGCAGGCAGCACCCCTATTCCATTTTCAAGTTCACCGATGAGTGTCCTTATCAATGTGGCGTTATGCAATATTCCGGATTCGCTCTGCTGGCGAACCACAGTCCTCAGCTCGGCAAACGACACGCCGCCCATCATAACCATATAGTCGCGCGAAAGGGCCGGACTGGCGTCAAGCCCCACAGGAGGCAGCTGGGCCGAATCGCCGACAAGAATGACCTTGCATCCGGCTCCTGCCCTGACAAAAGAGACCAGGTCTTCAAGAAGATTACCGGAACCGAAAGCCGTGCTTGACTGCTGCATTCCGGACTCTATGCCTATCAGGGAGACCTCATCCACAATGAAGAGAGTGTCACGGTCTTTATTGGGGGCAAGGGAGAACTGGCCGAAACCGTCACCTCCGACTGACTTCTGCCTGTATATGTGTTTGTGAATGGTAAAGGCCGGCTGGCCGGCATAAGAGGAAAGAACTTTTGCGGCGCGTCCTGTAGGCGCAAGGAGCACGCATTTGGTCTTGTGTTCCTTGAGGAAACCTATGATTGCTGCTATTGCGGTTGTCTTTCCCGTACCGGCATAACCGTTGACGACAAGTATATCGTCATCGTCAGAACCTATGAATCCGGCAGCCTTCTTCAGTAGGGCGTCCTGGCACGGAGTCGGTGTGAAACTGAGCCTGGACACGAAGCCGGAATAAAGAAAATCAGCATGCCCCATTGTCATTTCCTCCTGTTGAAAATCATTGACATGACGACAAGGACAGGATAAATCTCCACACGCCCGAGGAACATGTCGAATGTAAATATGAATTTTGACATGGCAGGCTGGGCCGAATAGTTGTCAAGGCATCCGAGCGGCCCCAGACCTGGTCCCACACTGCCTACGGAGGCAATGACTCCCGATACGGCCTCGACAGAATCCGAGCCGCACAACATGACCGCAACAATGGAAACCAGAATAACCAGCACATAAAGCACGATATACATCATCACGGCATTGACAGTCCCGTCCGGAAGATGCTGTCCGCTCAAATGGACATGCGACACTGACGAGGGATGTATCCTCCGGCGAAGCTCGTTTCCGATGGCCTTCACAGATATCATAAGGCGGTCAACCTTGATTCCTCCTGTCGTAGAGCCGGAACATCCGCACTGGAAAGAGGCGAACAGCAGGACCACTCCGGCAAGCCACGGCCACGATGCGTTGTCACATATTGCGAATCCTGCGGTTGACATGTAGCTGATCACTGTAAAAGACGCGTCCATCAGTGCCCCGCCCCAGCCGTCATATCCGCCCTGCATCTTAAGCGACAATGTGATTATCAATGACATGACAGCGATTGAGCCGAAATAGTAGGCCACAACCGAGTTCTTCATCGGCTTGAATGAGCGTGTCACGAAAACAGCGAATATAAGTCCGAAGTGCATAGCGCAAAGGGCCATGAAAAACATCACTATCATATTGATAAGGTCTGACTGGAAATGCCCGACCGAGAGGTTCCTTGTGCTGAATCCTCCTGTAGCGACAATGCTGAAAGCATGGTTCAGGGCATCAAAGCACGGCATGCCGGCTACCCAAAGCGAGAGGAAGCACGCAAGCGTAAGGAAGCAATATACGACTGTTATTATCCATATTATCTTTGCCGACTTGTAGCGGTATCCGACCCTGGCAAGCGAGGACAGTTCCATATTCGTGAGCTTGAGACGGTATGGGCTTGCATCAGGCATGACCAGAAGCAGGAAGGCCACGACACCCAGGCCTCCGATGTAATGTGTCGAAGAGCGCCAGAAGACCAGGCTGCGCGGCAGTGCCTCTATGTCATTAAGGATGGTGGACCCAGTGGTAGTGTAGCCTGAAACGCTCTCAAACCAAGCATTGATAAGGGTGAACTCCCCTCCCCACAGGACATATGGAAGCATTCCGAAAATGAATGAGAGAGACCATGAGAGGAAGATTGTCAGATATCCGTCATGAAGAGTAAGGGCGGGACTACGCCTTACGAAAATGAAGGGGAAAGCCCCGACAATCAGCGTCACTACAAAGCTGATGAGCAGAGGTCCAAGAGCGGAGTCACCTCCGTCCCATATTGAGACCAGTATGGAAATGAACATGAACAAGGCACTGACCAGCAGCGCCTTGCCTACATTTACGGATATCGCCCTGACATTCATCCCGTTTACAGTTCTGCCGCCTTTTCTTCCGGAGAATCCTGCCCGGCATCAGCTGTTTCCATGCTCCTGTCACGTTCCTCTCTCATAGCCCTGATTCTCTTCTTGAGTTCAAGATTCTCTTCTATCAGTTCGGAAAGGCCGGAATTGATGTTTGCAAGCTGGTCGTCGCCTCCGAATTCATAAGTGTGCCTCACACCGGCCGCCCTGTAGCTGTCAACCCCGTCAGACATCCTGTATATCGGCCTCACATAGTCGGCAAGCATGAAATAAAGCAGCAGCATGACAAGCATGAGTCCCGCGCCGACAGAGACCACTCCGGGGATTATGCTGCGGTAGAATCCTGCGTCAAAGTCCGCGGAATCATTCTTGAGTTCTTCATATATGACCTCATTGAGCGCCCCGATGTCATGACGCAGCTTCACGAATCTCGGCTGAAGGACTCCGAAGAACCACTCTCCCGTGTCAACATTGTCGGCAAGGAAAACTCCGTCGAATTTGAGAGAGGTCACCATGAAAGCGTCAAACGATGCCACCAATGTGTCTACCATCGGCAATACCCTCTGCGAGGAGCACGAACTGCGCAGGGAGTCGGTCAGTGACACGAAATAACCCATGTCGAAGTCCGGCATTATGGAAATGTCGTTCTGCACCACGACAGCAAGCATCTGGTGGTTGTATTCCTGCGTAAGGTCCGCGATTTTCTTTGATATGTTTATGCTGCGTATGTCAGATGCAATCAGTTCGGAGACATAGCTGCTCATCCTGCGGTATTCCAATATTGAAATCACGCTGGAGAGCAGGAGTATAGCCGCTATGGACCCCAACGCGCATATGAGCCGCAGCCTCATCGAGGGCCTGCGGTCACGTTTTCCCCTTATATGTTTATTCCACATTTCTGTGATATTTTAGACTTTGTTTCTAATCGCTTTCGCCTGCATAGCAAAACTGGCCTGATTTGCTCCCGGCCCAATAATTTCGGCTTGCAATCCGGCATGCCTCAATAAGGCAGATAAGCATGGCGTATTCAAGACTGCAAAAATAATCAAAATTATCAGACACCGGATGCATTGCGCAGCTATTCGGCAAGATTCCGCCCGGTAAACACATCCGGAATCAATTCCATTCTGGAAAGCCGAATCATTGATATAATTGCTGAATTTGCATATATTTGAGCTGACGTCCAAATATAACACTTGGCCTCGGCAGCATCAAAGTAAGCTTTGCTTATGCTCTCGACTTTTGCTATATTTGTCCTGCCGGACATATATACGCCTGCGTCTCGGCATAGTGAAAATAAATTTTCCCTCTGCACTCAACTTTTGCTATATTTGCGCTTCGCGCACATATACTGATGCGCTTCGGCAGAATCAAAGTGAACTTTGCTTCTGCTCTCAGCTTTTCGTATATTTGCATTTGATGATGCAAATTCCTGATTTGCAAAAATACCCGCATAATGAAAATAACTGCATTTTGTATGACGGCCATGGCCGCAGCTGCATTTGCCGTACTGTCGTCATCATGCACGACAGGCACTGCCACCCAATCAAACACATTTGAACCTACATTTCAGCCGGACCCGGAAAGCATCCTTTTTTACGACAGGCCGGCATCAGCATGGGAGGAGACGCTTCCTCTCGGAAACGGCAGGCTCGGCATGATGCCGGACGGAGGCATATCCAGGGAAAGAATAGTGCTGAACGAGATTTCACTCTGGAGCGGATGCGAAGCCGATTATTCAAATCCGGATGCAGCGGAAAGCCTGCACGAAATAAGGGAACTGCTCCAGCAGGGTCTCAATGCACAGGCTCAGGAAGTCATGTACAAACGGTTCGTTCCGCATAAGCCGACGGGGGGCGGGACATACGGAAGCTATGAAGTGCTCGGCTGGCTCACCCTGGACTACGGGAACGGTTGCAGGGATACGCATGACTACGCAAGATGGCTGGACATTTCCTCAGCCACTGCCTGCACACGCTACCAGTGCGGCGGAAAAGATTACAACAGAAAGTATTATGTATCACGCGACAAGGATGTGATTGTCGTGGAGCTTGAAGTTTCCGAGCCTGAAGGACTCGATTTCACAGTCTCAATGGACCGGGACGGGCGAGGAAAATGTACACTGACTTCAGACGGACTGATAAAGCTCGAAGGCTCGCTGAACAGCGGCAAGGATGACGTGCAGGGAATGAGATATGCCGCATATGCCGGAGTAATAACTGCCGGAGAAAAAGCTCAGGTACACAATAACGTATATCCTTGCATCAGCGTACATGATGCAGACAAGGCCTGGGTCATCATATCTGCAGCTACGAGTTATTTTGAAGGGGACGGCTATGACGCAAAGGCACTTTCACTGCTTGAGGATGTCACGGAATCAGCCTTAAAACACAAAAGTTCAAAAGCAAGATGCAAGGCCATGAAGAAATTATATGACTCTTCCGTAGAAAGCCACCGGAAATTGTACGCAAGGACATCACTTAGCATAAAATCAGAATGCGGCACAGAATCCATGACTACAGAGCAAAGGCTGAAGGCATATGCGGAGGGCGTGGCGGACAATGCGCTTGCGACCCTGTATTATAATTACGGGCGTTATCTGCTCATATCAAGCACACGTGAAGGAAGCCTGCCTCCGAATCTCCAGGGGCTATGGGCCAATACGTTCGAGACACCATGGAACGGGGACTATCACACCAATATAAATGTCCAGATGAACCACTGGATAGCCGAGCAGGGCAATCTGCCGGAGCTGCATCTACCTCTTACGGAGCTGGTCCTCAACCTGATTCCGAGCGGAGAAAAGTCAGCCAGGGACTTCTATGGCCCGGACGCCGAGGGCTGGGTGCTGCATATGATGACCAACGTGTGGAATTATACCGCACCAGGTGAGCACCCTTCATGGGGAGCGACAAACACCGGAGGAGCATGGCTATGCGCACATCTTTGGGAGCATTATGCCTATACCCTTGATAAAGATTATCTTGCAAAGATATATCCTGCTCTTGAGGGAGCCTCAAGATTCTTCCTCTCAACCATGGTAAGGGACAGAAAGAACGGATATCTGGTGACAGCCCCGACCTCCTCTCCCGAAAACGAGTTCTGGTGCGACGGCAAGAAAGTAAGCATCTGCATGGGCCCAACCATGGACTGCCAGCTTGTCAGAGAGCTTTTCAGCAACACGTTATCCGCAGCAGAAATACTGAGGGAAGAAGGACTGTCTGACATCCCGGTTTCTTTCAAAGACTCGCTTGCCGCTGCCATTTCGCAGCTCCCGCCTCACAGCATAAGTTCAGGAGGATATCTGATGGAATGGCTTGAAGACTATGAGGAAGTTGACCCTCACCACAGGCATGTGTCCCATTTGTACGGCCTGCATCCGGGCAACCAGATAACACCGTCTTCTACTCCGGAACTTGCCCAGGCATGCAGGAACACATTGAACAGGCGCGGAGACGAGGCAACAGGCTGGAGCCGGGCATGGAAACTGAACTTCTGGGCAAGGCTCGGTGACGGGGACAGGGCACTGAAACTTCTTCGGATCCTGCTTCATCCGGCATATGAATATGCGGACATCAATGATGCGGAATCCGGACTAATCAATGCCGGAAAAGTCTTGCATCATGTAAGCGGCACCTATCCGAACCTTTTCTGTTCACACCCCCCGTTCCAGATTGACGGCAATTTCGGAGGCGCTGCCGGCATATCTGAAATGCTCCTGCAAAGCCATGAAGGATTCATCAACCTGCTCCCTGCCCTGCCTGAGGAATGGAAAGAAGGCAGTATGAGAGGATTCAAGGTACGCGGAGGAGCGGAAGTTGACCTCGAATGGAAAAACGGAATGCCGTCATCAATGACACTTACAGGAGGTGGGCAGACGGAAAACAGGCTAAAAGTCCCTTCAGGCATGAGCCTGACAGCAGACGGCAAGCCTTTGGAATGCAATGACGGATACGCCATACTTACTGCACGCCCGGGAGAAAAGGTCTCAATCTCATTTAAAGAAAAAGAAATTTTATAAAGAAACAGAAATATCTTCTTTAAAAAATATTTAAATCTCAAAACTGAAGGTCTCAAGAGATGCCATTATTACTATGTTTGCAATTGTGCACAACGCACAGGAACATAATTTCAATCCAAAGCATCATGGGAGACAACATTGCAAGTGGCCGCAAGCGGCGGGAGAAGGGAGACGGGAAGAGACAACGGTATGTGGACATGATGCCCGATGCCGGATTCAAGGCAGTTTTCGGAGACAAAGGAAACAAGGAGGTACTTACCGACCTGCTCAAACTGCTGCTTCCAAAGCACAGGAAAGTGGAAGAAATCACATATGCAACTACTGAGATCCAAGGGCTGGCTCCATCAACCAGAGGTGTCCGCTTCGACCTCAGGTGCAGGGGCGCAGACGGAACGACATTCATTGTCGAAATGCAGAGGGGAAGTCAGGAGTATTTCTTTAAAAGATGCATAAGCTACACCTCCAAAGTGTATGACGCAGACACGGAAAAAGGCAAGTCCAAAGACAAGAGTCCCGGTTATGACATACCGCCGGTATATCTGATTGCGATTCTTGAAGAGTCTATGCCTCATGCGGATGAGACTCTGTGGACAGATGAAGTCGTATCAAGATATACTTTCATGGAGACAAGGACCAAAGAATTTGCCGATGAAACGATTTTCACTATCTTTGTCGAACTCGGACGTTTCAAAAAAGGACTTGACGAATGCGAGACGCTCATGGACAAGTGGTGCTATTCATTCAAGAACATGGGGACGCTTGAAGACATGCCGCAAGAAATGGAGAAAGACGTCTTCGGAAAGCTCTTCGACTGCGCGGAAATAGCCGGGTTCGATATGGAAAAAAGACTAATCTACGAAAAGGACATGTACACTGAACGCGACAGGATAGCAAGAGAGGCATTCCTTGAAAAGAAAGGACGGGAAGAAGGAAGAAAGCATGGACTGGAAGAAGGGAAGATGGAAATAGCCGGTAGAATGATTGAAGCCGGGATGCCTTTGGAACAGATAGCATCACTTTGCGGATTGACCGAAGAGAATGTCCGCGAACTGATGAAATGATTTACGGCCGACCCTGAATTCCGACGAAAGACAACACCCTGAAAGTCCCGGGCGGGACAATCAGGATGAATGGAAAAATCAATTTCTCAAAAATATTCAGGTACTTCAAGCTATCACTGGCACCTGCCAGGCAATAATTGGCCCGGTCCGGCATAAGACAAATGAAAAACGACAAGGTACAAATACTGAGGGCGGCTGCAATCATGGCCGTCATAATCATCCACACATGCCCCTCTTCCATGGAAGTATGGGTAAGGCCGTTTGTGAATTTTGCAGTCGCCATGTTTCTGTTCTTGTCCGGTTACCTTACCGTTTTCGACAGGTACAGCAGCAACAAACAATGGCTCAGATTCTATTGGAAACGGACCATAAGGGTGCTTGTGCCATATATGATATGGACATTCTTATATACCGTTTTATCGCCAAGGAATATCGGCACAAGATTTCTCTACAACATAGCAACGGCAGGCGGAGGCGCAAACCTCTATTACATCTTCGTGTACGTCCAATTGGCGCTTTTTACACCGCTGTTCAAGATTGCGTCACGCAGCAGATACCGCTTTCTGATTTTTGCCATAGGGCCTTTGTCCCTGTTGTTTTTCAAATACCTCCCGCTTCTCCACGGACATGAACTCGGCAAACTTACCGGCATATGGTGGAGCACCTCATGCCTGGCCTGGATTCCATACTATTATTTCGGGCTGCTCTGCGGGAACGGGATTGTCAGAGCGCAATGCAAAACATCTTGGCTTACATTCTTTTACCTTGCCGCCCTGTCATTGGAGATGTTCGAAGGATATTTCTTGCAATACCACGGCATACCCAATTGCGGTTCACAGCTGAAACTATCCACATATCTGACCAATACTGCCGTCCTGTTTGCATCCTGCCGTTTTCTTGCATGCAGCTATGACGTTTCGGGCCACAAAGCACTGCTTCTTACAGGAAGTTTCTCATTCGGAATATACTTCGTCCATGTGCTTCTGATAAAAATACTAAGGCACATCCCCATCTATGGCATGATTCCATTTCCCCTAAACTCGTTCGTGCTGCTGTCTGCAAGCCTTGCGGCAATAATCATATCAGACAAGATTCTCGGGAAAAGGCTCAGTGCATGGCTTGGCCTGAGATAAGTGCGGAGCCTACCTGCATGAGACAAATTCATAGACCGCACGGGAGATTCCGGCTATGACTGCGGACTTCATTTTCAAGTTCCTCCGCCCCTGTAACCCCGGCATCACATTTTATCGCTACATCAGAAAAGCACCTGTGCACCTGTGTAAGAAACGGCGCCTTTGACATGGCATTGGGATTCGTGCCTGGCACTCCTTCAGGGACCGGCTCACCCAATTTCTCAAAAAGTTCCGTCCAGAAAGCAGGCATACGCCCTTCCGAATCACGGAAATTCATCGGTGCCGCAGGAAAAAGCGGACTTCCGTCAGCCTCCCTATAGCATTCATAAATCAATTCAGAGCAATACAATTTCCCATTGTCAGGCAGGAAATGCCAATCATACTCCTGTCCGAGACGCTCATACGCACGCTCAACGGCTTCCCTTACAGGAAAATCCCGGTTCACACGCATCACTACAAGCCCTTTTCCGCCCCCGTCATCCATGTCGCAAGCCAAATGACGGAATTCATCCCAAGGAGTCAGGGCAACGCCTTTGGAAGAAGTGGCCTCCAGGACATAAGGCTCTCCGTCCCTGAGAACAATCATGGCCACATGGTCGAATTTCAGAGAATCATCCCATGCTGTCGCAGCGGCCACGGCAGACGACATCCCGCCGCTATGCTCCGCCCCAATCCGTCCGGCACAAGACTCTGACACACAGAACACAAGGTCAGCATCCCTGAAAACAAACCCGTCCCCGCCTCCGCAAGAAGAAAAAGCAGCAGCTGCCATAATGCACACCGCTGCGGTTATGATTGATTTATAATACATCAGTTCAACAATTGACACGGCACATCAGAAACTGCTGCCGCCGATGAAGCTCCTGATAAGCGACGTGGCAGGCACATCCTTGTCCGACACAGGAGTGAAATAGCTGAGGAACTTCATGAGCCTGTGCACCTCCCCGTATTCCGGACAATTCTTCGGAACCGTCATCAGGATGCGCTCCGCATACGGCCTTATCACAGCGAACTCCACTATATATGAAGAATTGAACAGCACGTCAGCATTCTCCTGGAAAGGATAAATCCACTTCACCTCCGCACGGCGCACATTCGGCCAGTTGGCTATTGATTCCCGTGCAGTGAATGCTCCCTTGTTGAAATCGCGCAAGATACGTCGCAGCAGACGGTTGTCGCTCGTAGGTATGCAGTTATGGTCGTCCAGAGATATGCTGGTGATGGTATTTATGAAAATCCTGAACTTCGAAGACTCCGGCACCTTGTCTGTCAGCATAGGGTTGAGGGCATGTATTCCCTCTATCAGCAGAACAGTGCCCGGCTCCAATTTGAGTTTCTTTCCGTTAAACTCCCTCATGCCTGTCACAAAGTTGTATTCCGGCACCTCAACAGTCTCGCCTGCAAGAAGTTTCATTACATCCGACTGGAGATAATCATGGTCAACAGTATCGAAATTGTCAAAATCATACGACCCGTCAGGAAGAAGCGGCGTGTCGAGCCTGTTTACAAAATAGTCGTCAGTAGAGAATGATACAGGATGCAGTCCGCAGGCCTTAAGCTGTATGCTCAGACGCTTGCAGAAGGTTGACTTTCCGCTGCTGCTCGGCCCGGTTATCAGGACAAGGCGCACAGGCTCGTCAAGATTCACACGGCGCTCTATCTCCTCGGCAATCTGCACAACCTTCTTCTCCTGCAGGGCCTCAGCTATCTTTATGAGGTCTCCGGCCTCACCTCTCCGGCATGCAAGATTCACGTCCCCGACATTATCCAGGCCCATAATCTTGTTCCATTTCAGATTCTCCGAAAACACCTCGAACGTCTTGGACTGCTCCATGAAAGGAGCCAGTTCCTCCGGCTTGTGCCTGTCCGGCACACGAAGCAGAAGCCCGTCCCTGTACATGCTCAGGCTCCACACCGTCATATAGCCCGTGCTCGAAAGCAGGGCATCATAATAATAGTCCGGAGTGTCGTCAAGCGTATAATAGTTGACATACACGTCTCCCGAAGTCTCAAGAAGCTTGACCTTGTCACCATGTCCCAGAGAAGAAAACAGCCCTATGGCCTCTTCCAGACGCACCTCATGACGCCTGAAAGGCATATCCGCCGCAACAATTGCGTCCATCCTCTCTTTTATCATCTCAAGGTCAGCTGCAGTCAGAGGAGTGGAATCCCCTTTGTCGATAGAGCAGAAATAGCCCTTTGATATAGGACGGCGGAGCACTGTCTTGCACTGCGGGAACACATCCCTCGCCGCCTTGCACAAAAGAAAGCAGAGCGACCGGCAGTAAACGCTGCGGCCCGTATATGACCTGTAGTCAAGGAACTCCACCTGCCTGCTGTTGAAAGCCCTGTATTTCAACCCCTGGCATACATTGTTCACCAAAGCCGCCAATATCGGGTAAGGCTTTTCGAATCCGAATTCAGGAAGCATCTCAAGCAGAGTCGTGCCTTCCGGAAAAGTCTTGCTCGTCTGTGTGTTTACGCAGAAAATCTTTACCATAACCAGTCAAATATTCGTTTTCTCCCGTTCATTTCAAATTGTAAAAATACAAATAATTTAATTAACGCAAACAGGGCCGTTACGCTATTTTTGTTATTTTTGCGCGCCGTAACACAGGCTAAACAGATAAATGCGATGCTGAAGACACTTTTCAAGAAATATATTGTGGATGCCCTCGGGCACATGGCCATGGGACTTTTCTGCTCACTCATAATGGGTCTCATCATAGGCCAGATAGCAAAAATCCCAGGACTGGGCTTCCTCTCATTCATATCCGGTTCACTGTCGGCGTCCTCACCTCTTGTGGGAGCATGCATCGGGCTTGCCATCGCCTCAGGGTTGAAATGCGCACAGCTCGTGACCATTTCCTCAGCCGTCACAGGAGCCATAGGATACGGCTTCGGAGGACCCGTCGGAGCTTACCTGGCAGTCGTCATAAGCAGCGGACTGGGCCAGCTTGCATCAAAGAAAACACCGGTTGACATAATCGTGACGCCCTTTGTCACGATAGTCACAGGGGCGCTCTTCGCCAAATGGTGCTGCTCCCCGATCAACGACATGATGCTGCACCTTGGAGCCGTAATCAACAGTGCCACCATGCTCAGCCCTGTCATGATGGGAATAACCGTCTCAGTGCTCGTGGGATGCGCACTTACTCTTCCGATAAGCTCGGCAGCAATCTGCGTCATGCTCGGCCTTGACGGACTTGCAGCGGGTGCAGCCACGGCAGGATGCTGCGCACAGATGATAGGCTTCGCGGTAATCAGCTATTCCGACAACGGCATAAGCGGCCTGCTCTCACAAGGACTCGGCACTTCCATGCTCCAAATTGGAAACATAGCCAGAAAGCCGCTCATATGGCTTGCCCCTACCCTCGCCTCGGCAATCCTCGGCCCGATATCGACAGTCTGGATGCATATGACCAACAATGCCATCGGAGCCGGAATGGGTACAGCCGGACTCGTAGGACCGATAGCGGCCTATGCCTCAATGGCAGCGGAGGGAGCGGCACCGGGAAACCTTGTAATGAAGATAATTCTCATGTATTTTGTGGCCCCGGCCATAATCAGCCTTGTCATCCACCTCATCATGAAACGTCTTGGATGGATTGAGCCCGGAGACATGAAGCTCGGAGAATAAGCCCGCCCCAAACATAATCAAGAAAGCATATACCAATGAAAATAGAATTTGACAAAATCGGCACAAGCGTGCTTGAGAATTTCAAGGGAGGCGAAAAGGAGCTTTCCGCCGACATGTTCTTTGACGGCACCAACCGCATATTCAAAGGAAGACTGATACCGGGAGCCTCAATCGGACTTCATACGCATGACGACAGCTGCGAAGTGATCTTCATCCTCAGCGGCACAGGAACCCTTACTGAAATTTCACCGGCCGAAAACGGCCAAGACAACAGTGGAAGCACCCAAGACACTGATATCCAGACCGTCACCGCCGGAGACTGCCTCTACTGCCCCAAAGGCCATACCCACAGCCTCAAGAACACAGCAGCGGAATCAGACCTCATTTTCCACGCCGTAGTCGCCAGACAATAAATGCTCCTTATGCCTTGCGGGAGACATGGGACTGCTTCGCCTTATGAAACTGCTTAGGCTATTGTAAGTCAGGCCGAGACATGCCGCAATCGACTTCAGGTCCTCAGCCGTAGTCTCATATATGCGTATCGTCTCGGCATACTTGGCCACTGGCTTCGGTCCGCAACGGCGCGTGTCAATACTCTTCATAAGGACGGCCGTCAATATACAGGTCCCTGACATTGTCCCGTCCTGTCGTAAAAAACGGAACGTTTTCCTGAAAGAGATTATTTCATGTCCCATCCCGTCAAACACGATGTCACCGGGAACGTCCAGCCATCCCTCACCGCCGCCAACAGGAGGAGGGTTATGAACATACTCCGCATATCCCTCAAATTCAATGCGTTATCAATATGTCAAAGTCTTAGGGGGGGGATACAACTTAGGTTACAAGAATAACGCTTTTCTGTCACCTTTTGGCTGTTCGTTGTCTGCCTAAAACTACGGTTCAAAGGTACGGCTTTCTTTTGATAAATGTAAATCATTGAAAATAAACATTCTGCGGTTAGTGCAAGGTGCAAGTATATATCTATATATAGCTTGCACTAAAAAAATACCTTGTAATAAACAAGATAGCACTAAAATAAGTACCTTTGTAAAATGATTCAAGAGAAGTTCAAATTTTACAAGCCATGTAAGTTGC
>ERZ778516.504-NODE-504-length-32702-cov-6.135510_pt1 | contig 32702 bp, 30 predicted proteins | sample MGYA00510342_ERZ778516 | MGnify/ENA primary metagenome ERZ778516 (study PRJEB29527, sample SAMN07138961) | mouse gut metagenome | material: feces | host: mouse | place: China:Nanjing | collected 2016-01-25 ... | reverse complement strand
AAATATTCTGAATATTTGCTGTTTTTCTATATAAATTCTGTATTATTTACAATTTATTCATATTTTATTTATTAATCTTTTACAACATCCCTGTTTTCTATTAAAATTTATTTTATATATTTAAACTGTCGAAACATTACCAATATTTTTTCGATATTTTTTTCATAATATTATCCTGTATTATTATATTACAGGATTCTCCTCCCTTTTTATTATATAATAACTATTAAACTATGCAGTTAATATTTTTATATAAATGAATATATTGATTGCAAAACAAGGTGCAGAAGAGTTATCATAAATTTGTGATAACTCTTCTGCACTTCGACTTCCTGTGAAACAATAAAATGTGACAGCCCGTTTCTTTGTTATTCTTTTAATATTTCCTCCAGAAAACGGATTTGAATATTAAGCTTTTCTGCAAGTCTTGCTGAAGCCGTATTCTCTTTGTATATGCGGCAGATAATCTCTTTTCTCTCAAGACCCTGAACCTCCTCCATATAGTTCAAAACTGCCTCGCACGCTTCCAAAGCATATCCCTGATGCCAGTACTTTGAGGCAAGCATATATCCAAGCTCAAATTCCCCGTCAGAGTTATTCTCTACACCTGCCCTTCCTATTATAGTTCCATCTTTTAATGTAATCAGCCATATTCCAAATCCATAAAATTTATAAATAGTATTATAATAAGAACGCATATATTCCCGCTCTTCATCTCTGTCCTCAAACAGTCCCTGTATATACTCTGTCATTTTGGAATCCTGATACAGATGATAGATTTCATCCACGTCCTCCGGAACCATTTCGCGCAGTATCAGACGGGCTGTTGTCAGTGCTGTTCATGGTTCACCGAAATGATGTGCATGTACCATTCGAAGAAATGCTTCATTAATTGCCGAAAAATCTTCAAACAGATAATCCGCACCGGACAAATTCTGATTTCCTGAATTTGGATTAATAAAACCCGCACATGGAATATTTGCGGCAGCAGCCGCATTTGTACCGTTTTCAGAATCTTCTATCACAATACATTCCTCTGGAGAAATACCAAGCTCCTCTGCTGCTTTAAAAAAAATATCCGGAAATGGTTTTGGTCTCTCAAGCTCTGCGCCGCTAACCACTGCATCAAAGCAATCCGAAATCCCAAGCATGGCAAGATTATCCATAATCCTAAAACGCTTTGAAGAAGATGCAACTGCTATAAGATATCCCTGTTTTCGGAGCTCACGGACAAATTCCGCAGCACCCTTTACAGGAGGATAACCCTCTGTTTCTACAAGTTCCTCAAGAATTTCATCATTCATTTTATTCAACTCTTCGACAGAATATTCTGTAATATGAAAATCTTCCTTTATTGTACTCCACAAATAGGCAACTGTGGAACCGATAAACTGCATATAATATTCATAATCCAAATCTATGCCAAAATATTTCTTCATAGTGATACTGTTTGATTTATAATGAAGCGCCTCGCTGTCCACAAGAACCCCGTCCATATCAAAAATCACTGCTTTTAACATTTTTCCGGCTCCGAATAAGATATACCAAAGGTTTCAACAGTTACTTTTTTCATTTTCTGTGATTCTAACGGCCTGTCATTCCAGTCTGTTGGCGTTTCCGCAATCTGATTGACAATATCCATTCCCTCAATTACCCTGCCAAAAGCCGCATACTCACCATCTAAATGCGGTGCAGTTTTATGCATGATAAAAAACTGAGACCCTGCGGAATCCGGATGCATGGACCTTGCCATAGAAAGCACGCCTGCATCGTGCATTAAATCATTGTCAAAGCCATTGTGTGAAAATTCTCCTGCAATATTATAGCCCGGTCCTCCTGTTCCGGTTCCCTGTGGACAACCGCCCTGAATCATAAAGTCCTTGATTACTCTGTGAAAAATCAGACCGTCATAAAAGCCGGATTTTACAAGAGAAATAAAATTATTTACTGTATTTTTTGCTATGTCCGGATATAATTCCGCTTTGATAATACCTCCGTTTTCCATTTCAAATGTTACAACTGGTTTTGATGTTTCTGACATTTTTTCCTCCATCTCTGCTTGTTGCAGTATTATTTAAATTTTTATATTTATAATATTATATATTCACACTCAATCCTTTAAACAGACAATTAAAATTTTCTTCCACCTCCCCCATGACTTCTTCCACTGCTGCCGGAATGATGAGAACCGCCTCCGCTGTTGCCTTTGGAAGATGTGTTGTCAGACCTTTCTATTGTATGACTGACTGTGCTTCGTCGAATAAACTTATCCTGCGTCAGTCTAAGCTGCAACCCGTTTTCTGTCTGATAGGTTCTGCCTCCGGCAGTCATACCGGTTCCCTTTCGGTTCAGCATAAACGGGATTGTAACAGAAGAAATTACTGCGCCGATAATAAAATCAATTAGAGGATTTTTAAAAATTGTAAAAAAGGTCTTTTTATGATATCCCTTATATTTCATACTATAAAAATCAACATCTGCTTTATCTTTTGTCACAATTCCTTTTTCATTATAATCAAAATTATATTTGCTGATTTTGTCAAATTCTTTTTGATTTTTTTCATAAAAATCCTTGTAATCCTGATATTTTCCCGTATTCCACTCTTCTATTATCTTTTTATACAAATCAGTATTGACTGCCATATTTGTATAATACACAACATCTTCACAAAACTCCTCGCAAAGTCTTTTGTAATCCCCCGCAGATGCATTGCCTGCAATATCATCTAAAATCGTCTCAATAACTATATCATTAAAATAAAGAACCGCAATTCCCGCCGTTGATATATAAATCTCTCTTGCCTGCATATCCACAAGCAGAAGTATTCCTGTGTCGCCAAAGCCGCCATAATCATAAAAGTCATCTGCCAGCCGTCGCTGACTGTATCCCAGATTATTATTTACTGTTAATACAACAATCTCCAGCTTTGTATTTTGAACTGCCCTGTCAATTTCCTTTTGAATACTGGTTTTTTCAGAATCTGTCAGCAGATTTGCAAAATCATAGACCTTATCTGTAAAGTTTACTTTACTTGTGTAATCTTCCATACGGGTATACTCGTCTGCGAAAACGGGCAATGTCAAAAAGGAAAGAATAAAAATCACTGACAGAATTTGTATTAATTTTTTCATCCGAAAAACCCTCCCATCAATAACAGCAATGCCATAATCCCCGCTGTAATTCCACCAAACCATGCTGCGATTTTTACAGGGGAATTCGGCAGCTCTCCAACCTGCTTTCCTGTCTGGCCATTAATAACAAAGCTTTTATTTTCTCCTTTATAACGGTAAGTAATCATCCACACTGGAAGCAGTGTATAATCAGCCCTGTTTCTATGAAGCGAAATCTGTTTTCGCAGAATATGCGTGCTGCTGTATCCTGTAATACTGTTTCTCATATCTTGAAGGATATAGTTATTCACCCGTTCCTCCACCCGTCCTGTCATCTGTGTATCGCTGCTCTCGTAGTTATATTTTTCAGATTCATAACCGGAGAGATACGGCATCTCAAATTCTTTCAATTCATTATAATTATATGGCTCCATCAAATCCATCATATCATCCGGCATTTTTTCAGAGGCATCTACGGGAATTTTCTGGTAATTGCTAAAGCCCTGACGCTCTACTATATAATAATCTGTATGAACAAATTCGGTATTTCCCCGCCTTTGACGGTAAATCTTTGTACATTCTGCCGATGCACTGATTTCCGCATGGTAGTCATAGAGCCAAAACGGGACATAAATTCCTTTTATATGCTCTAAGGTCGCCTTCTGTTTAAACACTGACGGAGTAAACATACCTTTGCAAAGCCACCTGCGAAAACTTTGCTTTGCCTGCTCTTTGTTAATTTTAAAAGGGATAACCCCCGCAGGTTTCAATACTCCGTTCAATCTTTCCTGAATCAGAGCAGAACTGCCGCAGTAACAGCAGGTGGTAGCTGTCGTATATTCGTCGGTTATAAGCTGCGCGCCGCAGCTCTCACAGGTATAGCCGTTAAAACTCTGCCGCGCATGTGTGTCCTCTATATCAGATGCTGTGTGATTTTCTGTTCTGTCTTCGCTGTTTTCGCCGGTTTCATTTCGGCTTAGCTGCTCTATGCTGACCTCTGTACCACAATAGGTACAAACCAGCCCATTTGTTCCCGGTGTATATTCCAGCGGTGCGCCGCAGCTAGGACATCTATATGTATTAGCCATAATATTATATTACCTCTATGTTGTTTTGACTTTTTTTACAGTAATTGTTTAGCTTTGCAAATATTGTCACCTTTGACTCTGCTCTGAATGTATTATAACAATCTCTTCCTTTATCTGCAATCCTTTTTTGAATAAAGTACAAAAAGGAATAATATCCTGCCCAAAAGCAGAATATTATTCCTTTTTTCTCTTAATAAATCACAAATAAAATCCTAAACCTCAAATGTCAAATCACCATAAGAAGGAACCGGCCAGAAGTCCTTATCTACCAGCATTTCCAGCTTATCAACAGGGGTTCTCAGATTATCCATATCTACCATAACCGTATCTTTATAGAAGAATGCTCTCTCTTTTCCTTCCTTTTTCAATCCTTCTCCCTGCGATTTTTTGAGAGTCTCCAGCGCAGCCTTTGCCTCTTTCAGCAATTCGGAAATACTGCTCAGCATCTCAGACTGTACAGAGGTATCCGCGCCTGCTTCCCTTACAGAAAGCACAGTATCTGCAAGCTCCTTTGTATACTTAATCACAGATGGTATGTACTGTTTTGTAGCCATATCAATCATTGTGAGAGCTTCAATATTAATTACCTTGGAATACTGTTCATACAGAATTTCCTCTCTTGACTCCAGTTCTTTTCTGGTAAAAATTCCAAATCTCTCAAACAGCGCAACTGCTTTATCGGTTGTCAGTGTTTCCACTGCATCCACCATGGATTTAATATTCGGAAGTCCTCTTCTCTCGGCCTCTGCCACCCATTCTGGAGCATATCCGTTGCCGTTAAAAATAATTCTCTGATGTTCTGTCATATATTTTTTAATCAATGCATCGCAGGCAAGATTAAAGTTTTCTGCTTTCTCCAGTTCATCTGCCGCCTCGCAGAACGCCTCTGCCACAATCGCATTTAATGTAGTATTTGGACTTGCAATCGAATCCTTTGAGCCTACCATACGGAACTCAAATTTATTACCTGTAAAGGCAAACGGTGATGTTCTGTTTCTGTCTGTTGCATCCTTGCTGATATCAGAAAGCGTGCTTACACCGGTTTCCAGTTTGCCGCCCTCAAGACTTGTTGTAGCAGCACCCTCACGGATAATATGGTCCACAATATCCTCAAGCTGTTCGCCGAGAAACATGGAAATAATCGCCGGAGGAGCCTCATTTGCTCCCAGTCTGTGGTCATTCCCCACATCCGAAGCAGACTGACGAAGCAAATCCGCATGTTTGTCAACAGCCTTCATAATACATGCAAGCACCAGAAGAAACTGTCTGTTTTTATTTGGCTCGTCACCCGGGTCCAACATATTTACGCCGTTATCGGTATTAATGGACCAGTTATTATGTTTTCCTGAGCCATTTACACCTGCAAACGGTTTTTCATGAAGAAGACATGCAAGTCCCTGACGCTCGGAAACCTCCTTCATAACCTCCATAACAATCTGGTTGTGGTCTACTGCCACATTTGCCGTATTATAAATAGTAGCCAGCTCATGCTGTGCCGGAGCCACTTCATTGTGCTGTGTCTTTGCAGTAATGCCGAGTTTCCACAACTCAATATTCAAATCATGCATAAACGCGCCAACACGCTCTCTAATAGTTCCAAAATAATGGTCATCAAGCTCCTGACCTTTTGGAGCCGGTGCGCCAAACAGGGTTCTTCCTGTATAAATAAGGTCCTTTCTGGCAAGAAAATTATTTCTGTCCACAAGAAAATATTCCTGCTCTGGTCCTACGCTTGCTGTAACCTTGGTTGCTTCTGTGTTGCCAAACAGCCTTACAATACGAAGCGCCTGCTTGCTGACCGCTTCCATGGAGCGGAGCAGCGGAGTCTTTTTATCAAGCGCCTCTCCTGTATAAGAGCAGAAAGCAGTCGGAATACAAAGAATAACTCCTGTCGCACCTTCTGTCAAAAATACCGGTGATGTAACATCCCAAATCGTATAGCCTCTTGCCTCAAAGGTAGCTCTTAATCCGCCTGACGGAAAAGAGGAAGCATCCGGCTCACCCTTGATTAATTCCTTGCCCGAAAATTCCATCAGCATCTTGCCCTCTGCATCGGCATTTGTAACAAATGAATCATGTTTTTCAGCCGTTACGCCCGTCAATGGCTGGAACCAGTGCGTATAATGTGTTGCTCCATGCTCTACTGCCCAGTCCTTCATTGCCTTTGCAACAATATCCGCAGTAGACGGGGACAATTCTCCGCCATGTTCAATAATGTTCTTTACTTCGTAAAAAACCTTCTTGGTCAGACGTTCCCTCATCTTTTCCAGTGTAAATACGTTCTGTCCAAAAATCTCCTCGACGTTTAATACTTCACTCATACTTTCTTTTCCTTTCTTTTTAAATCTTATTATGCATTTCATATAGAATTTTGTCCATATGAAGGAACAAACCAATTTCCCATAAAGTAAAAATAGGCGCTCCAAAAAAAGCTGGAACGCCATTGTTCTTGCATAATAAAAACTATGATTATCAGGCCTGCTGCCTTCTACATAGATAAGATACACTATTTTTTAAAAAATTGCAAGTACTTTTTTTAATCTTTTATTTTTCAGGCCACAGGCCCCTGTTTCTTTGTTTCTGAAGCCGATGGATTCGTTGTCTCTGGTTCTTTTGTAGTTGGAGGCGCTGTTGTGGTCGTTGTCTCCGGTGGTGTTTCTGGCTCTGTTGGTTTTGGCGGCGGAGTCGTTGTCTCCGGTTCTTTTGTAGTTGGAGGCGCTGTTGTGGTTGTCGTCTCCGGTGGTGCCTGTGTTGTCGGGTTTGTCGGCGCCTGTGTTGTCGGGTCTGTTATTGGCTCAAAATTTGTTGGTTCCTCTGATTCTGTCGGCTGTGGTGTCTCCGGCTCTGTAATATTTTCCGGAGTTGTTTCCTCATCATCAGTGTTTCCTATATTTACCACATCTCTTGAAGCAGCTACTACCGCGCCTTCTGGTATATTTGGAACATCATTTATCTCTTCACGTCTGACAGCCTGCACAATCATTCGCTTTTCATCTGTTTCACAACAGGTAGAAAGTGTAATAATCTTATCCTCCGCAGTGATTTCACCTGCTTCGGGAAAATTGTGTATTGACCTTTCTTTGCAGTCATTTACATATTTTTGAAAGGTTTCATCACTTTCAAAGGAATATGTATAAGTCCAGCCGCCCTCTGCCTCTGTTTTATATGCTGCAAAAATATAATATTTATAATGTTTGTATCCCACATACACATCAAGTGTCGGATGATTTTTATAATAGTCGGGGTCATCATCACAATAATAATACCAGTTCAGAGAACCGAACATAATGTTATTAACTCTCTTGCCCATATTATGTCCATATATAATACAGTTTCGTGCTTCAAGTCCTTCTGCTATTCTATAATCCACAAATATGCTTCCAACGCTGCTTACCTGATTATTCGGCAGATGATTCAGGTAATAATCATTATCTGAATGTTGTAAAATCGGGTTGTCAATGTAATCTCCATTGTCTTGCCGGATATATCCCACTGCGTCCGAATTATAGGAAAGCATTTTTTCATAATCCCATACAAACTGACTTCCACCGCTGTTATTCGATATCACCACACCCTGTTCATCTGTTATCTCTTCATTTACAGGTTCATCCGAAATAAACATGTTCTTTACTTCATCAAATACTTCCATACTCTCCTTACTCTCAATATAAATCAAGGTAAGGCGGTATGCGGAATACATAAATACGCCAAGTGCAACTATCATTACTGCATATCTGATTACTTTCTGCCTCATATCAATCTCCCGTATCCCAAAGAAGTGCCTTTATCCGGCACTCCTCTGGAGATAAATTTCTGTGCAATTAATTTTTAACTGATTGTAATACTACTCTGCTTTTCCAACAGAACCAAATAATTCCATCTTTTCCTTTACTGTTTCCTTAATAGCCTCAAAGCCTGGTGCAAGAAGCTTTCTTGGGTCATAACCCTTACCCTTCTCATCCTTTCCTTCTTCAATATACTTACGGGTAGCTGCCGCAAAGGAAAGCTGACATTCTGTATTTACATTAATTTTAGCTACACCAAGTGAGATTGCCTTCTGAATCATATCATCTGGAATCCCTGTACCTCCATGAAGCACCAGTGGCATCTCGCCGGTAAGCTGCTGAACAGCATCCAGTGTTTCAAAGCTTAAGCCTTCCCAGTTATCCGGATATTTTCCATGAATATTTCCGATACCTGCTGCCAGCATATCTACACCCAAATCTGCAATTGCCTTGCACTCATTCGGGTCTGCACATTCACCCTTGCCTACAACGCCGTCTTCCTCACCGCCGATAGCACCTACTTCCGCTTCGAGTGACATGCCTTTTTCTTTTACAATTTTAACGAGTTCGGTAGTCTTCGCTACATTTTCCTCAATCGGATAATGAGAGCCGTCAAACATAATTGATGAAAAACCTGCCTCTATGCATTTCAGACATCCTTCATAGCTGCCGTGGTCAAGATGAAGAGCCACCGGAACTGTAATTTTTAACTCCTCCAGCATTCCATTTACCATGCCTACTACGGTCTTGTAACCACACATGTACTTGCCTGCGCCCTCAGATACGCCAAGAATCACCGGCGATTTTAATTCTTCTGCAGTAAGAAGAATTGCTTTGGTCCATTCCAGATTGTTGATATTAAACTGACCAACTGCATAATGACCTGCTTTTGCCTTTTGTAACATTTCTTTTGCTGATACTAACATTTTTTCCTCCATTCCGGCGTTGAACGCCGATTTCTTTTGCTATACATAGATTATAACCTATTTATTTTTCAAATACAAGCATTTGATATATTTGTAAATGAATTTTTCGTAAACTTTTCCCTGCTCGTACATGGATTGTCCATATTTTTGCATAAAATGATACAATTTATCCACTTCCTCCGCTTCCATACTCCCTTTTGGTCCATATCGGAACTTGTCAAGCACTTTAAGTATATACCACGCATCTTCTCTGGATAATTCCGGCTGAGAGCTGCTGAGAAGCACTGCTTTCTCCTCGTTTGTTTCAGCCTGCTCTATATTTATCTTAAAAATATCAAACATTTCTTTTAACTGTCGTTCCATTTCTCCAAGCCTTGCAGACCTGCCGCCGGTTTCGAGCTTTTTAAGTGTACGACGGCTCACTATCTGATATCTCAGAAGAAATACGGCTATAACAGCCAGAAGAAAAAGTATTCCTTTTATTATCGCCTTTGCCTGAGGACTGAGAGGCTTAGGGGTATTTCCCTCGTTTTTCTGCTCCTCTTTCAAAGCAGTCGTTGTACTTTTCTGAGGATTTTTGTCAGTGCTTTCATCTGGATTCGTTGAGGTCGTTTCATTATTGTTTGCAACAGTAGTATTTTGTGTCGGATTCTCCGGAATTACAGTTTCATGGTTTACTTCAAAATTCTCCGTACCCGGCGTTACCTCTACTGGAACCCAGCCAAGCCCCTCCTGATAGATTTCTACCCATGCATGAGCAGATTTATCCGTTATATTATATTTTACAGTATTTCCCGATGTTTCTGTAATACATTCATTGTCCGCAAAATATCCCTCTGCATACCTCGCCGGAATTCCCATGCTTCGAAACATCATAACTGCTGCGGAAGCAAAGTGTATGCAATATCCTGTTTTCCTTGCCATAAAATCATTTATAAAATCTGCTTTTTCATTTTTGCGCACAATATTTACATTATAGGTAAATCCATTTTCGCTGAAATATCTGCGTATATACTGCGCATATGGTTCATATCCCAGAGTCCGATACTGATAATCTCCACTGACAAGCTGAATCTGTTTTCCCTGATAAACAGTGGAAACACTTGAAAATTTTTCCCTCAGCTCTTCAAGCTGTTCTGGAACCTCTGTATAATTTTGCTCTACATATTCGGCATAGCGCTTTTCCAAAGCTATCATGGTTTTCATTTCTTCTGCAAAATATTCATCTTCTGGTATTGCAACAACATATGGATAATCTCCAAACTTGTCGCGCACATTGTTTATATTCAGACTGTTTTCAAGCATATATCCCGAAAACCTCACCGGCTTTCTTTCGTCCTCTTCGGAAAAATATTCATAACCGTCGCCGCCAACTGTTCCCTTTGTCCCTGTTCTGGAAAAATATGGCCTGTAAATATTTGTATCTTCCTTTAAATGGCTCTCAATCCTCATATCATAACCTGTATCCATATCTTCCTGCGCAGTCGCATAATAAACTCCCATTGACTGCCAATCAGCAAAATACTGTGTAAGTTTTTCCCGAAAAGCGGCGGCCTCCGTAAAATAAATATCCAGATACGTATCGTCCTGCTCCCTGTAATCAAGAGCAGCGAACGCTTTCTTCAAATATTCTTCCTCTTTTTTTATTTCACTGTTACCCCTCTCCTCCCATGAATTCCCTTCATAATTTGTCCCTGCAAAGGATTTTAGATAAATACCTTTTTGTACTGGCGTTCCTCCGCCATAAATTTCTACGGTCAGAACTAGCTCTCCAGTATAAGACACAGGCACAGTATCGTCCAGATTTCCTCTCCTGCCGGAAACAAGTATCTGTTCACTTTTAAATAAATCAGATAAAATCCGTATGCCTCCCTTGAGATTTCCTTCCTCTAACACGGCATTTATCACCGATTTACATTGTGTCATCCATGCGGGTCTCTGATATCCGCCCCAGAAAATATGAAACATAACCAGACAAAATGTGGCCATTGTAACAATAATCGTCATACAGCCTGAAAAAAATGCCACATTTCCCGTATAGGGATAATCATCTGACAAATATTTTTGTTTTTTCTTTTTCCCAAAGCCAATACTGGAATGAATGGCAAAAATTGCCGGAAAGTAAATCAGCCCAAACAATACAACATAACTGGGCGGAACATATCCTACAATCATGGAAATACTAATCAGCGGCACCACAATCAATATATGTACCAGCAGAACAAACTCCATGCAGAAATTATAAATCACATCTGCCACAGCGTAAGTAATTAATATCAGCAGCCAGTCAAGCTCAGTACTGCTGTATTCAAAAAATCCATAATCCCCTTCCGATACAATAATATCCATGCCAAATGCATCTATAATATTTGACACTCCGTCAAAGACAAAAAAGACTCCTCCAAATATCAGAATCAGAAGATATCCTCCAAATATTACAATATTTCGTATTCTTCCGATTCTCTTTTCTTCCATATCTTCCCCGATTACATTTAATATAAAATGAATCAGTATAAAAAAAGAAACTGTAATTAACGGGATAGAAATGGAATCTCTTTCAAAAAATATCACATCATATATGGAAAACACCGCCATCCCTGCTGCAAGCAGAGCAATAAAAGACTGCAGCGCCATATATTTAAAATTGCCGCTTATATGCTTTAGTTTCTTATGGCGGCGTATTTTGTCATTATATGGCTCAAGAAAAGGTTTGAAGCTGTCTGTCTGTTCCTGCTGCTTTGCCACATCCAGATGAAGTACCGTATTATTTTCAAGAAAATACTGTTTTTTATCCTCTGTGCTGTCCTTCTCTTCTCCTTCTTCCTGAATATCAATATAAACTGCATCATCAGGAAGCAGCTCTTTTTTTATATTTTGTGTAGTAATATAAATATTGGTTCCCGTATTTGTATTTTTCTGCAAAACATCTGAAAAATCCGAGTTCTCTTTTCTTTGGTCATAAACCAGCCTCAAAAGATGATTTGCTTCTGTTTCACATGCTCCCTTTTCTCCATATCCTGTAAGGTCAAAAGGAATATTTTGAGAATTGCAGGTATTTATCAGGGAATAGACGACTCCTAATATTTTATCGCTGCTCTCATATCTGGCTTCAGAATCCACAAATGTGTCTACATGAATATGCACTTTCTCATCCACAGTATTTCCAAAATGCTTTACAATCAACTCATCTGACTTGGAACTTAATTTCCAGTGTACATTTCTGATATCATCTCCCTCATGATATTCATCAATGGCAATAATTTCTCCGCGGTTTTCTCCTTTTTTTCCAGTTGAAAATTCCTCATTTTCATCCTCATCTATCCCACAACGGCTGTTTTGAATGAAAAAATCCATTCTCTTTCCAAAATCCGGAAAAATATAAATAAAAGTCTCCACATTTAATTTCTTTTTGTAAACACTGAGAAAAAAGAAATCATATACGCGAATCTGCCTGATTCTGACAGTCATTATCCCATAATGGTGAAAAAGCATATCCATCCCAAAATTACGAATTGTGTGGGGTTCTGAATTTACTACTATAATACGCTTTTCTTTATGTCCGAAATAATCCACTATCTCTACTTTCAATTCAATCCTTGCCGCCGGAAATATGGTATCATTGTCAACCATAATATATTTTTTAATACCATCTTCCTTTTGACAATATTCTTCCTGCTCATCAAAATATACCTTCATCCTCCGTGCCATCAAAAAATTAATAATTCCTATTATCACAGGAACGACGATTCCGACCTCAAATATCAGCTCCGTCTGCCAGCTGTTGTACATAATCATAATCCAGAACAATAGAATGAAAATGACACTGTAAATAATTCTGTTTTTTCTCATGATGATATGTTCCCTTCCACATATTACTTTTCAACAGAGATTTGTCTGATTGCCTCACCAATCATTTCCCTTATTTTTAACCCCTGAGTTTTGCCCCGTCCAGACAAAATAATCCTGTGATTCGCAGTGTCATAAAATACCTTTTTGACATCGTCTGGTACTACATAATTACGACCCTCAATATAAGCCCATGCCTGTGCGGCTTTTACTATGGCAAGTGTTCCACGAGGACTTACTCCCAGTTCAATATTTGAATTGTTTCGCGTAGTATTGACAAGCTTTACAACATATTCCGCAATTTTTTCATGCACAAACACCTGAGAAACCTCTTTCTGTATATAGGCCAAATCCTCGCGGTTAATCACAGCTTGTACCTTTTGTATCAGATTGCCTTCCTCCTTTTTATGAATCAACAGCTTTACTTCATCCTCTGCACTTGGATAACCCATATAAAGCCGAAACATAAATCTGTCAAGCTGTGATTCCGGCAACATTGAGGTTCCCACTGAACCAATGGGATTTTGTGTTGCAATCACAAAAAAAGGACTTGGGACCTTCTTTGTCTTTCCGTCTACTGTCACTTTTCTTTCTTCCATAACCTCCAAAAGCGCCGCCTGTGTCTTTGAAGAGGTTCTGTTTATTTCATCAGCAAGCAGCAGATTACACATCACTGCTCCCGGTTTATATACAAATTCATTCTTTACCTTATCAAACATGGTAAAACCTGTAATATCTGACGGCATTACATCCGTTGTAAACTGGATTCGCTTGTTATCCAGCCCCATCGCCGCTGCGAACGCTTTTGCCATTGTTGTTTTTCCTACTCCCGGTATATCCTCTATCAAAATATGACCACCTGCAATAATTGCAGCAGTTACCTTTTTTATGACATCCTCTTTCCCCAAAACCACCTGATTTATCTGGTTTATAATTTCGTTACATGCTTCTGTACCTGTCATGTGACTTGTCCTCCGTTGCGTTTCAATTCTGTAATATCTCTATCATATTTGAAAATTGACTTTTTTACAAGTAATTTTCATAAAAAATAAAAAATTTTTGTTTTTCTATTGTATATTTTACAGGTTTTTTGTATCATAGATATAACCGCTTACCTATAAAGCCAAGGAGGAAGATATGAATACAAAGGAACAGAAAAATTTACTGATAGATGACATGCATTTTTTTATGCCGGATGAAGAGCAGAAAACTCTGATTACACGTTTTTCTTCTCAAAAATTTAAAGAAGGATTTTACAGGCGTTTTCTTATTTCACTGATAACAGCATTTATTTTTTTTATTGTTGAATTTATTGCCCGTACATATACCAACCGTCATGCAGTGTCCCGCTTTTTCCACTATCCGGGAGCCGAGACGATTCCCGGCATGATGATTTTTGTAGCTTTTGTTTTTCTGGTTTTTAATCTGCTTTCTTTTACTTATATGCGGACAAAAATACAGATGAATAATATTGCAGCCAAATATGAATGCATGAAAGGAATTGTTACCGAAAAATACGATGGCAGACATCTTTCACAGTCATCTGGAGAGGCCAGCAGAAATTATATTCTGTTCAGCAATGAAGAAGGACACTGTACAACTGCTCTTTCTGTTAAAAATTTGCACACTTTTCAGTCTATTGAGGCGGGAGATGAAATCTTAGTAATCAAATATAAACCTCTTGGAACAACAGGCTATACATTTATTCCCTTGACAGAAAAAATCAGGGCATAAAAAACCAGAAAATGCACAACCTAAAAATTGTACTATAACTCTTTGTATTTCATAGAAAATCGGAAAGGAATGACTTATGTATAAAACAAGGTTGTGCAGGAATCTGGAAATCCTGCGTTCTGAATTATCCTCCATACAGACCTCGCGCTTTGCTCAAACCAGAGACTTTATACAGCATGGACATACAAGTGTATATACACATTGTATTTCTGTTGCCTATACAAGCTGTCTGATTGCTGCAAGGCTGAATCTCAAAGTAGATGTGCCAAAGCTGGTTCGCGGCGCACTCCTGCATGATTATTTTTTATATGACTGGCATAACTCAAACAGTCTGCTTCTGCATGGCTTTACCCATTCAAAACGCGCGCTTCAAAATGCCTGTGAGGATTTTAATCTTTCTCCTCTGGAGTGTAATATTATTTCCAGACATATGTTTCCGCTCACTCCAATCCCTCCTTTGTATATGGAAGGATGGATTGTAAATATTGCTGATAAATACTGCTTTCTTCGTGAAACCTTCGCCCGTGAAAGAATATGGGCTGCGTAACGCAGCCCGTATTTTCTATAACACAGCTCTTACAGAACAGCTCAGGTAATCAATACAATCAGTCTCTAACTGATTATATGATACATGTTAATTCTTATTTTCTGTTATTACTCATGCAACAATCCATACAGGAATGGTCAAAGCTTGGATTAAACGCATAGAAATTATTAAAATCCAATTCATCCTGAACAATTCTCAGTGCTTCGCCAAATCTCTGGAAATGCACGATTTCTCTTGCTCTTAAAAATCTGATTGGGTCGGCAACGTCGGGGTCCTTTACCATCCTTAAAATATTGTCATAGGTAGTTCTTGCCTTTTGTTCTGCCGCCATATCCTCAAACAAATCCGTAATCGGGTCTCCCGTCACCTGAAACTGGGCAGCGGTGAACGGCATACCTGAGGCCGCCTGAGGCCATACACCCGTAGTATGGTCCACATAATACTGGTCGAATCCTGAAGCCTTGATTTCCTCAGGTGTAAGATTACATGTCAGTTGATGAACAATCGTACCTACAATTTCAAGATGTGCCAGTTCACCAGCTCATTGAGGTTGGAAGCATTGATTTTTTTTCCTGTGTGTATTATAATCGTTTTATAATTAAGATGCTTAAAAAACCGCTACTGTTAAATTAATTAAATATAAAATAAAATCAGGAGGAATATATGAATTTTGAAAACTGTTTTCCCATATGGCCAAAACTGACCCCTGCGGAACGTGCCATGTTTACACATTCTGCCATACATCACAAACTGTCCTGTGGGACACTGACCTTTTCTGCTTCTTCAGACTGCCTTGGACTGATTCTTGTCGGCTCCGGCCGGCTCCGGATTTTTATTTCCTCTGAGGAGGGAAAGGAGCTTACTCTCTTTCGTCTGTTCCCACAAGATATCTGTCTGCTTTCTGCTGCATGTATTATAAAAGATATGGAATTAAATATCAGCATAGAGGCTGAAAAGCCGTCTGAAATATGGATTATGCCGTCGAGTATCTGTAAAAAAATCATGTCGGAATCTATTACTTTCTCCAATTATTTAAATCAAATCATGTTTTCCCGAATTGCAAAAATACTTCAGCTTTTTCAAACCGTTATGTGGGAAAATCTGGATAAACGTCTGGCTGCATTTCTGCTGGAAGAACACCGGATAGAAAAAAACAACACTCTGAAAATAACACATGAAAAAATTGCAAATCATATGGGAACTGCAAGAGAAGTAGTCACAAGAACCTTAAAGGCTTTTCAATCAGAAAAAATCGTTCAGCTTTCCAGAGGATATATTACATTGACAGATATTGACCGTCTAAGTGAATTGTCAGAATAAATTTTTTAACTGCAAGACAGCTTCCCGATAAACGATATTTTCTATAAAACACAAAAACACGCCTGATAAAAAATCAGACGTGTCAATTCATTAATTATCTGTGGTGTCTGCCTCCATGATGTCCGGAACTATGATGGCCATAGCCTGCATTTGAGGAATAATTACAGTAAGGATTATTTGAACATTGTACATCACAAACGCCGTCTCCATTATTATCTATAAAATTATAGGTTGGAGCTGTACTCTGATTGCCATAATTTCCATGATGCTCTGCATAATTGCAATATGGATTGTTTTCACACCATACATCACAGATACCATCTCCATCATTATCTATAAAGTTACAGTTTGAGTTGTGATTGCCATAATTTCCGTGATGTTCTGCATAATTGCAGTACGGATTATTTTCACACCATACATCACAAACACCATCTCCGTCATTGTCTATAAATCTTGCTGCTTCAACACTTGGCTCAGTAGGCTGTGGAGCTGGTTGTGTAGGTTGTGTAGATTGTGTAGATTGTGTAGATTGTTCAGGTTCATTACTGCTGTACGAATTATCTATCTCATTGTTTCCATAGGTAACTTCCTGTCTGTTATCCATATTACTGTCAGATAAATTCGTCACAGGTTCTGTGGTACTTTCCTGATTTGCTGTATCGGTAGTGCTTTCTTCCAAAGCCTTTGTGGTTTCATTCTCCTGACTGACCGAGGCGGAAGATTTTTCGCGGTTTGATAAAAAATCTCTTGCTGCAGAACTAATCGAAGCCCCTGCGAACAAAACGGCAACCAAACCTGCAATCATAATTTTGCGAAACATTTTATCTCCTCCTTTTTATTTGATAACTCTACTATACACAAAAAACAAATACTTTTCTGTGACAAAATCACTGTATTTGAAAAAATTTTTCATTTTTTCAGAATCTTATGAAACAAATAGTTTCTTTGCAAAATTGTACAACGCATTCTGCCATACTGTATTTTGATGTCCTCCTTCTACATCATAAAAAATATGAGGAATTCCCTTTTCTGACATTACATCATGCAGCCTGTATGTTACATCGCCGCAGACATCATCTGTTCTTCCCACACAGAGCATAAGAAGATTAAAATCTCCTGTTTCTTCGGGAATTTCCAAATCATCCAGCAAAGGATGCATAACTCCGCTGTATGTATTGTCCGCCAGAACACCCGCAGAAGAAAATGCTCCTACATACCCGAATAGTTCAGGATAGGTAAATGCTGTATACATTGTATTGCGCCCACCCATGGAATTTCCTGCAATCGCTGTATTTTCCCGTCCTGTTTTTACAGGATAATGACTGTTTATATATGGCATAAGATTCTCTACCAAATCCTTTCCGGTCAGGTCATATGTATATATCTTGTCTTTAATATCCAAATCATCTGTATCCTCTTTTTCATTGACTGCACTGTTTGGACATACCACAATCATTTCCGGTACATCGTCAAAATAATACAGATTCTGCAAAATAATATCTGCGGATTTATTGCGCCAAGTCCGATGACTGCCATCCAGTCCATGCAGAAGATATAATACAGGATACTCTTTGTCCTCATCATAATCCGCAGGCAAAAAAATCATGGCATGTCTGTCTGTATTGGTGATATCAGAATGATACGTAATAGTGTCAGGGCTTCGATAAGAATAACCCGGCTGCTTTTTCATAAAATACGGATTTTCTGACATATCAATGGCTATTCCATCTTCATTTGTTTCTTGTTCATAACTCTCAATTTTTTCTCTTACCTGCTGTTTATATGCTGCACAGGCAGGTATCATGGCGGCACTGATTACTGCCGCCGCTGCTATTACGGATATAAAAATTTTCTTTTTCCTCATGATATATTTCCCCTTTATAAAAGATTTATGATATTGTTTTTATAAAATGATTTTATTGATTATATACCCTAAAGTGAACTTCAAGTCAAGATTTTTTTAACTTTTTTGTTCGTATAATAACGATACTTGAAATTTACATAAAAGTTATAAAAAAGATATGAGTGGCACAAAAAACATTTCGTTTTTTGTGCCACTCATATACATCTATCCCCGCCAAAGACTGTGGAGATTACAATATGCGTACACTGCCTCGACTTCATCTCCGTCACACAGCGCAAACTGTACCTCCGCCTTATCGTCCGGTTTGAGCATTTTTCTCTGATTTCCCTGTTTTGTCTGCAATGAAACCCATTCAATATAGTGCTCTGGCAGCATAGGATGTTCCACGGAACCAACATTTACTGTTACCAGATTTCCCTCCACCTTATATTCAGGAACATGCTTTTCAACAGCAGCATCGGTAGTTCCTGCAACAAGCTCTTTCATCTTCTCCCCACAGCATATAATAGGGACATTTGCATCCTTGATTTTTTCCACAATATTCTCACAATGTTCACAAATATAATATTTCTGTTCCATAAAATTTATTCCTTTCACTTTTACAAGATATAAAGTTTCCTTTTTATTGTTGCACATGAAAAGCAAAATTATTCTGTAATATGAAGTTTTCTGTTTTCAATATACAATTTTCTGTATACATCTACTGCCGCCTGATATTCATAAATGTCAAATTCCCATCCGGTTTCTTTTATCCAGTCTATATTTTCATCCTTCTGCATATATGGCTTCATATAATTTCTGAGTCTCCGTATATTTTCCTCATAACTGTTCTTTGCCACCCAGTCCCAATATTCTGTACTGTTATATTTTTCAAGTGCAATATTATCTCCGTATAACTCCCAGTCTTTATCTGTATAGGCTGTTAAACAGAGAATTCCAGACTTCTGTTCTTCTTTGATATCCCAGTTTTTCCGATTCAGATATCCTATTTTATCCCAATACATACAATTTTCTGATTTGCGTATTTTTACAAGAATAATAATGCAGGACAAATCACAGTCATCTTCACATACCAGAATGGGAAGATTTATGTCGTGCGGGCTGTCAATTAATTCCCATACAAAATCATTCTCCCACTCGCATATCAGCCTGCCTGTCCATGCAGGCAAAAGACCAAGCATACTTCCAAATCGGGAAAGAGCCGGACAGAAACCTGCTTTGATATAGTTATCCAGATATTCCACAATTGGTTTTCCATCAATTACCCAGTAATGTTCCGCATAATGATAACATGTTTTTATATTTTCTACTTTTATTCTGTTTTTCATTATGTCCTCCTTATACTAGTTTGCCCATAATCTCATCCGGTTCATTATGGATTCTGTATGCAATTCTGCTTATTTTTCCCCATTCCTTTGGGTTTTTAAGACATGCTTCCATTTCATATATGGCAGCTTTTATTCTATTTACAGCTTTTGTCTGCTCTTTACTTAAAGTACAATTCCACATAGATTGCTTCAAGATAAGAGCCGCTGATTCACACCCGCAGTCCTCTGCAATTTCCGAATAAAATTCCAGCTCTTTTATGTATTCTGCCATTCCTATCTTTTTTTCCAGCAATAACATGCTGATACGAATCATTTCAAGTTCATTTTCAACCTGCTCTAAAGAAAAAAATTGTGTATCTAAATAAAATTCTTTATGAATTATCTCACTATATCTCAAATTTATAATACTTTGATATAACAGTGTCATTACAATAACCAGAGAATGTTGCTGGCTGCCGCCAGCAGGTGTCCATAAACTTGTATATAAAATTTTCTTATCAGAAATCTTTAATAACTGTCTTATAAATTCGCTTTCACCATCTGTAAAAACGACAAAATCACCTTTTTTTACAGGCAGTTCATCACTTCTTTTTATATATGAAATTTCACAGTAATCACATGATTTTATTGTTTCCATTTCTTTTTTCTCTACATATATTGTGAAAATCTCCTGACGCATAAATATTTTCCTTATTTTATTCTTTTCTTTTATTCAAATAACTGACTGACAAACAGTTTATCATAATTAATATCCATTTCCAGCACCGACTTTCTTAAACTCCATAATGAATCATATACTTATTTTCCCTGATTGCCTGCCCAATCTTTTCAGCTAATAAAACAAGCTGTTTATCCCTGTTTATTCTTTTATCCGAAATTACAATATCCAAAAAAGCTGGCAGTGATTCTGGCGGAATAAGAGTAACACCCCATCTTGCAAGACCTGTTTCGGGAGAATTTAAATTATGAAAATAGGTTTTTATTAATATCAGTCTGTCCCACCAGTCATTTATATATATCTCATCATCAATAAATACACAATGGTATTTATGAGGTTCATATTTTGAATAATCTTTATCTCTTCCTACCTTTTCAATAATTCCAAATTCTGTCTTTATCAAATTCTTTTACCTCTTATTTTTTACTTTTTGTTTTTAATATATAGACAACATAATATATTTGTGAAACCTGTATCTATTTTTCTATACTACAATCCTCTCATTCTGTTTACTGCCATCAGTAAATCAAGCGGCCTTATCATTTCCAGATATAATTCATATTGATGTGTATTAGAAAGTGTTGTATCTCTGGTATTGTCAATCAATCCTTGTACCTTTTGTTTACATTTTTCCAGCAAATCAATTCCTTCTTCTGTATCCATAAGAATTTTCTCCATCAGATAAGCCAGACTGTTTATTTGTCCATCGCAAACCACTGCTGTCATTTTTGTAATATCAGCTGTATAATCATTAATTTTAATATATCTTGCATTTTCAATCTGCACATATTGACTGTAAAAAAATTTATTTTCTGTGGCCGGCATTTGCAGATATTTTTCTTGTGTCCATTGACAGTCCTGTTTTTCATTATTTTTATAAAAAGCATCACATAAATGTCTTCTGACATATTGTGTTTTTTCTGCTGGTATATAATCTTCCATTAAAAGTATGGTATCTGCATATTTTAAATATTCGCCGGAACCTCCGATTACCAAAATTGTCGAAATCTCTTTATCTTTCAGTTCACTAATCCTGTCTGTAAAAGGAATAATCGGCTCATTTTTCACCAGCTTTCTCATATTCTCATCACGAATCATAAAATTTGTAGCACTTGTATCCTCATCAATAAGCAAAAGTCTGCTGCCTCCATATACAGCCTCTATAATATTGACTGCCTGTGAAACGCTGCCGCTTGCTTTTGAAGAAGAAAATGCTTCTACTTTCTGATTTCCGGGTATATAAGAGAAAAATGGAGAAATATCTGTATTACATATATACCTTCCATCTTCTGCATATATTTTACAGGCTGTATCGTCAGTAATCACGTACTCTCTTCCGTCTCCCCTTCTGTGATAGTAAATTCCCATTTCAATACTGTCAAGAAGTGTGCTTTTGCCAGAATACCCTCCTCCTGTAATCACTGTAACCCCCTTTTTTATACCCATTCCTGTCAAAACTTCTCCATTCTGCAATGGCACATAAACCTCCAGTTCAGGCGGAGAGACAAAAGGCACCGCATGTCCCGCAGGCTTCTGTGTATCTCCCTCTCTTGGCAATATGCTTCCATTTGCAATAAAAGCAATTAAATTATGTTGTTTTAAATATTGTCTGATTTTAAGCTGTTGTGAATATAAATTAATGTGAGCATCCAAATCTGCTCTTTCTATCAGCAGCAGTTGATTTGTAATCAAATTCAATAATTCCTTAATTGCTTTAAAGCCTGATTTTCCATTTACATGTACTCCATTTAACAATGGAACCTGAAACTGGATACGCAGCCGAAAAGCCTTGTTCTCTTCTAAATAAATACATCCATTTCTTTTCTGTACCACAGAACTGACAGGCTGCATGAAAAATTGTGCTTTTTCTCTTGCACTTTTTTTATCATTTCTATACTCCTCTGATAAGTGATTTACTGAATCAGATAAAATTTTCAGAATATAATCCTCATATGCCGTTGTATATGAAAGAATCGGATATTTACCCAAAATAAGATGCTCTGGTATAAATACAAATAAAACCAGCTTTTGTGGTGTACGAAAGCCTGTGCCCATAAACTGAAAGGATAAATCTCTGTATAAATAAATTTTCTCTTCTTCTATGGGTTGCTCTGAACTACTTACTGAACTTAGATAAATCTGCTTATCAATATACAATCGGTTTAAACAGCTCTTTTCCTGTGTATGAAATGACATCATCAGTTTCTTAAATTGATTCAAAATATACCTCTTTCCCTGACTATTTGTCAAAATTAATTTGTAATTGCAGGATTTGTCCAATTGAATTTATGGAACAGATATATTCAGAACAGAAGATATAATAATTTTCACAAAAGAATTTCCCAGAACAAAGTGCCTGTGATACCATAAGTTTGTGATAACCTTTCTTGCACTTTATTTATAAATAGCTGTTCTATAAGAACTTCATCATAAGAAATACAGAATAATTTCCTATGAAAGAAAAACAGAGTACCATGACACTACATCTAATGTAATTCAATCAATAACCACATTTTTTATTTATAGTTCATATGTCACAGATATTGGAAATACTGGAGTTAATATAATATTCACATATATAATTGTTCTTATCATATTAACCACCTCTTTTCCATATATCTGCAATTTACTTTTTTCAAGTATAAATAATATTTTGAAAAATGTCAAGCAGTAAATTATATAGCTGACATCAATACTTATACTGATTATATATTTAAATATTGTTTCAAATTGCCATAAAATAAAAATACCAGATACGATATTTATCTGAACAGATAACAATCATACCCAGTATTAAAATTTTTTTCAGCAATCTGCGAAATATGTATTTATTTCTATATCTTGAATCTTTCCATCATTTCAACCATAGTTTCTACCTGCGTTTTCTGTTCTCCACTGATTGCCGCGGTTTCTTCAGAAGTGGCAGAATTGTTGTCCACCATTTCCGATACTTTGGTAATATTTTTATTTATCTCATGCATATATTCTACATCCTGATTCAGCATACCTGCTATTTGTGTCATTTTTTCCCCTGCTCCCTGCGCATCCTCCATTACCTTTTCCATATTTTCCACGGTTTCATCTGCAATTAAAATTCCTCTGTTTACAGCCTCTATGGTTTTCTGAATCAGCTTGGTAGTTTCTCCCGCTGCCTTTGCTGACTCTTCAGCGAGACTTTTTACCTGTTCTGCTACAACTGCAAAACCTCTTCCTGCATTTCCAGCTCTGGCCGCTTCAATTGCGGCATTTAAAGATAACAGATTTGTCTGCGAGGCGATATCCTCAATTGTAGTAATAATTGACTGAATTTCCTCAGAACATTTACTGATTTCTCCAACGCCTACTTTTAATTCCTGCATCTTGACACTTCCATTTTCAAGCAGTCCTTTGGTTCTGGATGCAATTTTTACTGAATTTTCTGCTTCCGCTGCGCTGCTTTCCATATTCTGTGACATTTCCTCGATTAAATATCGAAGGTCATTGACTTCTCCTGCCTGTACTGTACAGCTTTCCGCCAAATCCTCCGCTGCATATGCAAGCTGCGCGGAACCGCTGTCAATCTGAAGAGAAGCCTCCCGAATAGTGCTTAGAACTTCTCTCATTTTTTCATTAATTATCAAAAAGGATTCTTTTATCTGCATAAATTCTCCGACGTAATCCTGATGAATCTCAATATTATAATCGCCCTCCCCCATTTTTTCAAGAACCTCTGATATTTCCTGAATCATACTCACAAAATTACATTTCATATAATTAATTGCAGATACCATTTTTCCTACCTCGCTCTCATTTTCAGTCATTTCAAGCTCTGTATGAAAGTTTCCTCCCGCAAGTACAATCAACTGGTCCGCTATTTTTACAATCGGCTTTAACAATTCCCTCTCTGAAAATTTTGTAATACAGATAATCTGAAAAATCAAATAAACAAAAGAAATAAAAAACAAAACCTCTATGATAACCTGAAGCCCATGAATCACAGCCTTCTCATCACCCACTCTATCCTGAATTTCCTGAATCGTCTGGTCTGTAAGCTTATTTATCTGCTCTGCTATCCCGTTATATTTATCTCCAAATACAAGCTTTTTGGCCTCTTCTGTCTGGCCTTTTTTTGCAAGCTCCATCGCCTCCTCTTCCAGCGGAACCAGTCCGTCGGACAATTCTGCGATTTTATCCATATCTTGCCATTCTTCATCTGTTAAATTATTTTCCTTTAATCCGGCTCTGGCAATATCACGGTTTTTATCTTCATTCAGCTCCTTCATATATGCATCATAATAACTCTGCTCTCCAGTCGCTGCATGGGAATGTACAGCATCTGTAAGTGTTTTGGAACCCATACGATATTGATTCAGGTACATGGTGGTCTCAAGCTGTTCACTTTCCTTTGCGGATAGCAGAGTATTCATTCCAAGAGAAGCTACAAGCAAAACTACCCCTATAATCACAGTAATAACAGAAGATTTCTCAATTTTTTTCAGTCTTACGGACTGACTCTCGTTATTTTTTTCTTTCATTTTCGTTTTTTTCATATTTATTCATTCCTTCCACGCTGCCAAATAATACAGTCAGCAATTGTTATGTCACTAGACAGACATGGATTTCCTGACCATTTAAATAAGATAATACGGACTATGACAGCTTTTTTATTCGTTACTCCGCTTCGTTTATTTACAATATTTTTTCTTTCACACCCCTTTCTTCTGTTTTCGTTTTCATATGTACATCCCTTCTAAAATAAATATCAGAGACAGCCGTTACTTTAAGAGTGCTTTCAATATGAAAATGATAAAACATAAATTCACTGACTTGTTATTAATATTTTGAATCATCTGCCTAGAGCCCTGTATACAAATACAATACAGGGCGACCAAAGACAACCAACATTTCTGTTGATTGCAGGATTTACAGAATAAAAACAAATAAATATCTGTGAACATACAAAACTAGAAATGTCTTATTCTTTTTTATTTAAAACGTACAAAAATATTGTTTCTTTGATAATATCAAAATTTTTTCTATTCGTCAACCTTTCTATTAAAAAAAGCAGGAAAATCTGTATTATTTTTGTCTCTTTGTGCATATTCTGTATACTTCTGCCATATAAACAGCGAACGTATTTTTTATATCTTCCATACGACGTTTTTGCTCTTTATCATCAATAACCGGAGAAAATATTTCGATACTGCAACAGTGTTTTTCGCTGTCATTTCTATATGTCTCAACCAATTCATATATATCCTCCATAAAAATATCGCCTTCCTGTATAATTTCTTTTTCAATATAAATTTTTATACAATTTCTTATTATAATCCTCTATATGATTTCCTGTGTAACTTTTTATATTGTTTTTCACACAATTCATTATATTCCTAAAAACTTGCTCTGTGCATTTATCATTATTTCTGTAAGAGCAGCATAAAACTCTCGCTGTGCATTTTATCATTATTTCTGTAATAACAGTATAGATTCAGCTATATATTATAATAATTTGGTAAAAAAGAAACAATTTAGCAATATGATTGATAACAACACAAGTCTGGTATTACAACCCGATGAAATTATTACTTATTTAAGAAAATCCAGAGCTGACAATGCCAGCGAATGTATAGAGGAAGTTCTTAAAAAACATGAAAACCAACTTCGGGAATATGCCCGTCATGTTCTAAATATTGAACTATCTGACACTTATATTCTGCGCGAGGTAATTTCTGGCGAAACAATCAATGCACGTCCGCAAATGCAGAAATTATTGAAACTGATAGAAAGCCCCACACTGAAAGCGGTACTTGTAATAGAACCTCAAAGGCTAAGTCGTGGAGATTTAGAAGACTGCGGACATCTGATAAATACGCTGCGTTTTACGAAAACCATAGTGATTACTCCTGTCAGAACATACAATCTCGAAGATAAATATGACCGGAAATTTTTTGAAATGGAACTGACAAGAGGAAATGACTATCTTGAATATACAAAAGAAATTTTAAGAAGAGGCGTTCTCGCCTCAGTAAAACAGGGAAACTATATTGCGGCCTCTGCTCCCTATGGTTATCGGAAAGTATCCCTAAAATATGAACATAAAACACTTCACACTCTGGAAATTGTCTCTGAAGAGGCAGCAGTGATACAGATTATGTATGATTTATACCTGAATCAAAACTTTGGATTTCAAAAAATTGCGAACTATCTGGATAAAATGAATATAAAGCCAAGGATTGCTAAAAACTGGTCACCAGCAGCAATTAAGGATATGATAGAAAATCCTGTTTATACAGGAAAAATACGATGGAATCATCGTAAAACAGTGATTACTATGGAAAATGGGCAAAAAAAAATCAGCAGACCCAAATCGCTTCCAGAACAGTGCATATTGACAATGGGACTTCATAAACCTATTATATCAGAAGAAGTTTACCGTGCTGCCATGGAAAAAAAAGGAAGGAATATTTGTGTTAGAAAAAATTCTTCTCTGGAAAATCCCTTTGCTGGTCTGCTGTTTTGTCAATGCGGGTATTCCATGTCCTATAAATATAACCATTACAAAAATAATTCAAAAGCAATCATGGTATGCAACCGTCAGACAATCTGTCATACGCGTTCTGTTTCATATGATGAATTATTAAAAAATTTAATTCAATGTATGAAGAAAAAAATTACATCCTTCGAGATTGAAATAGAGAATGTCGCCTCTGAAAATATGAAATATTATCAGATAATTATTGATGATTTAGAATATCGGCTTGAGCAGCTTTATCAAAAGGATAAACGGCAGAAAGATGCTTTTGACGATGGAATTTACAGCAAACAGGAATATATGGAAAGAAATAAAGAAATTTGTCAGGAAATTGAAAAAACTATTCAATGTATTGAAAATGCGAAAAGTAATATGCCTGAGATTATAGATTGTAAAAAGAAAAAGGCAGTATTTGAAGAAATTCTACAAACATTATGGGATGCAGATATTCCGGCGGAGAGAAAAAATATTTTGTTGAAAAAATGCATCAGGAAAATTGTATATAAAAATGATATGCCGTCAGGCAGGGGAATAGGACGACATTCTAAAAATGTGTTTCTGTTGGAGGTTTATTTTAATATTTAAAAAATACAAAGGAACTGGATAAGAAAGTATGAAGGGATATAAACTGGTTTGGTTAATGTTTGTGAAATTAAATTCCAATGTCAATGTTCTGGTTCTTCAGTTCCTATATCAGTACCGATATGGTACATTGGGCGTGTCCGCAGTCACAATTATATCGCATACAACGCCTTCAAAAAATAACTGTGGGTAAAAGGGGGGGCGCTGCATGAGCGATTTGCCCCCTTCAGCCAAATTAAAACTTCCCTATTCTTTTAATTATTGCTGCCTTATCCAATCAAAACTTCCTTCCCCTTAAATGCAAATCCATACTTTCGTATGCGCTCTGTCTGTATTTCCTTTGCTTCCAGAGAAGCAGCATATTTCTTATCCTCAATCTGTTGCAACGCTGCTTTTACAGTGTTCTGCAAAGAGTTTTCTTCATCGGTGTCATAAACCTTAAATTCAAGAATAATAGCATTATTTCTCTCTGTTTTTGGTTCCAGTATAACATCATATCTCCCAAAACCGCTTTCTCTGTTAGATGTAATGATATATCTGTCAGCAAGTTCTATCATCAGTTCAAGTACGAAACCATGATAAAATCTTTGCGGTTTTTTTAGATGGATTCTTACCTGCATCAGATGCAACTAACGCTTGCGTTGATTGCCCTAAAAAGCTGAATGTGGTAAGCGCAACTTCGTTCATATAAATATTCATTTTCTTAATATCTTCTGCCAGCAATGCTTTGATAAAACCATTATAAGACGGCACAGAACGTGAAAACCATTTCTTAATCATCTGGCGGAATATAACTCTGACTTCTTTATTCGTCAACATGCATTTTCTTAAAATTGCCAAAATCAAGTATGAGTTTCTGTCCAATATTTCGCCTCCTTTGATTTTTTGATTATCTTTCTTCGGCTTGAGTTATTCCTTCCTTACGAACCAGCTCTGCTTCCACAATTTCCACCTTATACTCGTCAAGGCACCCGCATGTCTTATATTTCAGCCGGAAACCTGCCGGAATCGCCTTTATCCATACGATTAACACATTATCTGGATATACAACGATACTATCCAGCAGCTCCTTATACAAAATTTCATTATCCGCTCTCAAATCCATAATATCGTTCAAAGCTGAAATATATTCTGACATGTCGTCTATCTGCCTGTTTTTGAATCTTCCGCCGCACTCTGTTTCAAGAAGTTGTTTTTGCAGTCTTTCAATACTTTCATCATATAAACCTGTCTGCTTCTTTAAATCGTCCTTTGATATCACCCCCTCTATCATCAAATCAATCACTTTAGACTTCTTTTTATTCAGATTATCGATTTCCTTCTGAATCCTGTCCGTTTTACTGCTTTGACTGTCAGCTTTCTGCAGCTCGCCTATTTCCCGCAATATTTCCTGTTTTAAATCAGCTTGTTCTTCCTGAAGCTTCTCTATGCAAAATCTCATACACTCACACAAAACCTTATCGTTTACAGAGCGGCTGTCACAGCCTGTTACTTCTCCGTCGCTGTTTACTCTCTGCTTTCCGTTTTTTGTATATCCATAACAGCGCCAAGCTTTATATCTTCCTCCTTTCAGCTTCCTGCTTCTATTGACAAATTTCATTCCGCAGATACCGCAGATAATCTTTCCGCTGCACCAATAACGATTAGAATGTTTTGTCTTCTGCTCTTTCGGTGGTGAACGCCTCTTTAATTCGTCCTGTGTTCTATTCCATAAATCCCTGCTGATAATTGCCGGATGATGATTTTCAATATACACCATATCCTCTTCTCCTTTGTTGTACTTTTTCTTATGTGTCAGATAATCCGGCGTGTATGTTTTTTTCTGGCACAAATCTCCTACGTATTTTTCGTTTCTCAGTATTTTTAATATCGTGGTATTTGTCCAGCTTTTCACCCTCATTGGTTTCATGCCTTCCTCTATTAATTCTCTGGATATTACATGTGTTCCCTTGCCTTCATTTGTATATTTGTGAAAGATTGCTTTAATAACCGGCACTTCTTCTTCATTCATAAATAATTCTCCGTTTTTTACCCGATATCCCAGCAAATCTCTTCCAAATACTACTCCCTGTTCCATTCTGCGCTTCTGTCCCCATTTTACTCTCATAGACGTTTTGTGGGATTCTTCCTGCGCAAGGCTCGCCATTAGTGTCAGGCGAAATTCTCCGTCTGTATCTCTGGAATCGATATTGTCGATTGTGAATAGTACGCCTACGCCTGCCTCCTTAAGTTTTCGTGTAAAGGACAAGGTATCTACTGTGTTTCTTGCGAATCGGCTGACTTCCTTTGTGAGTATCAAATCGATTTCGTGATGCATGGCATCGTCTATCATTCGGTTAAATCCGGCTCTGTTTTTTGTCTGCGTTCCACTGATGCCTTCATCTATGTAAACGCTGTCTTTGATACAATTTGATTTTGCCTTTGTACTTTTTGATTTTGCTATACTTTTTGATTTTGCCTTGCAGGGGGAGGGTTCAAATTAGCATTGATTAAAAAGTGTAGATATTCTTCCTTGGATTTTGGATTAAAAAAGTAGAGTACAGATATAAACCGTACTCCACATTATTTTTGTAATAACTCCCGTATGCATTTTACAGCATCTTTTCCCGCATGTCACTTCGAAATTCTCCGAACAACCTTCAAGCCTCAAACAAACTATTATCATCCAGAACTAATGCCATATATCCCTCTCCTCCATTCAGATAATTACTTGCATTTGTTGAAAGAAATACAGTAAATGTAAGAAAATTTGTATCCAGAATCCTAATACAACAAATCAGATTGTCGCCACCGTCCCGACTGATATAAACCATGTATTTAATTTTCCTACCACCCGTCGAATTTCGATATAACTCCGCAGTCTTCTCTGTAATCTCAGTAAAAGGATCTCCACAGTGGCAACGTTCTGAAATAATTTTATATTCATCCTCAGTAAATTCCTTTTTTCCTTCCCGACCTGCTTTTAGATATGCCCTAAGTATCGCAGCACTCTCGTCCGTTGTATATCTTTCTCCCAGCTTTTCTACTGCATATTCATAAGCAATCTTGATAGCCGCCAATTTGAAACGGGCTAAATCCAACTTGGCATCCTGCGTAAATACACCGGCTTTTGCATATTGGGTTTCACCCTTGATAAATCTTAATGGATCAGACAAAATTTCTTCTATCTCATCGGCATTCTTTTTAAACTTATTTTTCAAAATACCCTTTGCAACCTTCTTGCCTTCCTCAAGAGATGCCACTTCCATATGCACGTGCTGTTTTTCTTTATCTATATTGACATTCGGAAATATCTCCGGTCCTTGATCAGTAATCCTATATTTATTGCCCTTGTCATCGGTCATTGCTGAATCAAAAACCTGTAAATCCTTATCTTTTTCAAGATTACCTTTCCTGATCATTTTAACAAGAATGTAATCTGTTAAATAAGAATCAACATTACTACCCAAATCATTGTTACATTTCTCGCAAACGCAGTAAGTAACCAACTTCTCATTTCCAAGTGCTTCTGGAATAATATGCTCTTTCGATGGTTTGACCATATTGCTAAATTTCTCACCACAGATAATGCAAAATGGTGTATGGTTATCTTTGCTCATTGCTTTAAACCCTCCTTAAAATTTGACGTAACTCGCAATTTTCTTTAAATTAATCAACTTAAACTGAATATGCAAATTCTGTTTTAGTCAAAACACCTATTTGACAATTAAGTATTTCATGGTAAAATGACTAATAGGTCGTTTTCTTGCTTTTAATATATCACGACTTTTTAGTCGTGTCAATAGAAAGGTACAAAAAAATGCAATTACACGAAAAACTTAAATATCTTAGAACAAACAAAAATCTAACACAAAAAAATGTTGCGATCAAAGTAGGTTTAAATGTTCGACAATACCAACGCTATGAAAACGGAGAGCAAATCCCAACTGCTACCGTTTTATCAAGATTATGTCATTTTTTCAAAGTTCCTTCTGGTTACTTTTTAGATGATAATATACAAGAAGAAAATAAAACTTTTGACAATTTATTTACGCCTTCTGGTTATTTTGATTTATTAAAGGAAACATATATCATGGAACAAAAAATTTTTGAAACAATGGAATTTGATAAAATATTTGAATTCGATGATGATTTTACACAGAAAATGAATGTGATAGAAAAAAAAATTCACGAATTGCAAAAACAGATAGAATCTCTAAACAAGTTCAATTAAAATATACAAAATATTAATTCTCTATGATTGAAAAGCAACTTTATTGTGATAATCTTGCATAACTCAAATAATTTGTAGGCAAAGAATAATAAATACAGCCTGAAACGACCTTTAACTCCAGACTGTATTTTTATAATTGATATAATATACTCTAAATTTACACTTTTATCTCCGTCCCATCTTTAAAGGTGAAACGGATATCTTCTTTATTAAAAACTGTGACAAAATCAACCAGGCTGTACCATTGCTCTTCATCGAATTCCGTGGCCACGCCGTCCTGCCGTTCCAGTTCTGCAAGGAACCTTTCTATCTGTTCCTTTTTCGCCTGCTTCTCCGTGATGGCATTGCCGACCTCGTTCAGCCGTGCCTTCGTCCGGTCGAACCGCTCTGCCAGCCCGTTGTATCTCGCCTGGTATTCCGCCTGGTCGAGGGCGACATGGGCGTTCTCACTTACGCACTGCTGTATCAGTTCCGCCACCACATTCAGTTCTTCCTGAAGCTGAGACTGCTCCATTTCCAGCTCCCCCGTACTGAAAAGCTGCCCTTTGATGGCCTGGAAGTTTGCGGCAATCTCATCCTTTTCCGTGGTCAGGATATTGACCGCTTTTATGAAAAGTCCCTTGATGGTTTCCTCATCCAGATGTGGTGTGCAGCACTTCTCGCCGCCGTCAAATTTGTGGTCGCACTGCCAGATTATCCGGCGGTATTTATCGTTGGAATGCCATACCTTCGAGCCGTACCAGCTCCCGCAGTCACCGCATTTTATCTTGCTGGAGAAAATCCCCACGCTGCTCTGGCGGTTCGTCCCCGTCTGCCGGACAGCCATCTGCTTCTGCACCGCCTCGAACACGGCAGGCTCTATGATGGCGTCATGGTTATTCTCCACATAATACTGCGGGACCTCGCCCTCGTTGACCTTTTTCTTCTTAGAGAGAAAATCCACTGTGTAGACTTTCTGCAGGAGCGCATCCCCTTTGTATTTTTCGTTCATGAGGATGCTCCGGACCGTGCTTCCCGACCAGTTTTTCTTGCCGCCCGGAGTCGGGATGCCTTCCTCTGTCAACGCCTTTGCGATGGCAAATGGGGAGCGTCCCTGCAGGAACATCCCGTAAATCCTCCGGACGACCGC
>ERZ778516.503-NODE-503-length-32706-cov-16.041009_pt1 | contig 32706 bp, 25 predicted proteins | sample MGYA00510342_ERZ778516 | MGnify/ENA primary metagenome ERZ778516 (study PRJEB29527, sample SAMN07138961) | mouse gut metagenome | material: feces | host: mouse | place: China:Nanjing | collected 2016-01-25 ... | reverse complement strand
TACAGGAAATAGTGGAATTAAACCAACAAGTACCCCTGCTCCTGTTTCTGTTCCAGATATACCTGTTTTAGCTACACCTTCCCCAGTACCTGTACAGGATACATCTATAAATAATACAATTACAAATCCTGATGGCAGTGTTACAACAATAGTAACAGAAGTATCTGGAGGTAATGTTAAAGAAGCAAATGCTGCTGTAAGTAAAACAACAGACAGTGGAAATAAAATAACTTTATCTAAAGACGAAACAGAACAGATTATAAAAGCAGCTGGCACAACAGATGTTAAAATTACTATAACTGCCAAAGATGAAACTGGCAGGGAACAGTATAAAGTTAGTGTATATACTAAAGACCTGGCTGTCGGAAATAAGCTTTATATTTATGAGTTAAATACAAAAACTGGTGAATATACAATGGTAAATTCCAGGGAATATACAGTAAGTAATACAGGAAATATACAGATTTCTATGAAAGATAATAAAACTTATGAGTTAGTTTCTGGAAAGGAAAGCCAGAAAATAAATAAAAAGATTTATAATTCCATAAAAGTGGGAAAAACATCTGTTAATGTAAAAAAAGGCAAAAAGATACAATTTAGTTTAAACAGTAAATTAAATAAAGCAAATATAAAGAGTATTACTTACGCTTCATCAAAGAAAAAAGTTGCATCAGTTTCAAGCAAAGGAAAGATTACTGCTAAGAAAAAAGGAAATGTTACAGTGAAAGCAAAGGTTGTATTAAAGAATGGCATGTACAAAACAATTTCAATAAAAGTTAAGGTTAAATAATTAGTTTTGTTTAACAACAGTTATTATATTACAGTTTTGAGAAATACAAAAGATAAAATTTTTCATTATTTTTAAGCCGTATAGGCGGCAGAAAGGGTTATTATGGCAAAGAAAGTTTTAAGTTTTATTATTGCATTGTCTATGGTATTGTGTACACTGCCAGTTTATGTAAAAGCTGAGGCAGAAGGAGTGCCAACACTTATACTTACAGAAACTCTTGTACTGGCAGAAGAAGCTGCAGGTGATGAAAGTGGAGGATGGCAGTGGATACCAGAAGAAGCAGGAGGAGGCACTCTTATACTGGAGAATTGCTATATACAGTCAGAAACATATGACGATGTTTTTTATTTTAATAATTTAACAACAGAAAATTGTACAATAAATATTGTATTGCGTGGACACAATATATTAGAAATTACACAAAAGAAATCTGGACCTGTATTTAGTTCAAATATGTTTAAAGAAAATGGAGTGGGTGATACGAAAACTATATCTGATTATATAATCAGTGAAGACGGAGAAGGAAGCCTGGATATAGTATATGGTTTGCCATCTGGTTTATTGTATACCTTTCCTGGAAGGTCTGTTACTATTAAATCTGGGGACATTAGTACAAATTCAGCATTTTGTATAATTATGAAAGATTTTTCTGTGCTGGGAGGGAGCCTTAAGATAAATGTGCCAGAGGAAGTTGCTGATGTGGATGGCATATATACAATAAACGGGCCTGTTAATATTAGCGGAGGTACAGTTGATATTGATGTTTCACAGTCTGGTATTTTTGTTGCAGGTATTCCAGCCCAGAATGACGGAAACCAGACAGTTAATATTTCTGGTGGTGATATAAATATTAAATCAGGATTCTCATGTATACATATTCAATCGGATGATTTATCTGGTGAAGATACACAGACTCTTAATATTACTGGAGGCAATGTAACTTGCAGCGGGGAGCAGACAGGACTTTATGCCAAAAATGTCAATATTATTAAGCAAGAGGGTGGCAGCAGTCCTGTTGTAAATGTATCAAAAGGAGAAAATTCCCAGTACCCATCAATTATACCACGTACTGGAAAGATTACAGTTTCAGGAAGTATTGTTGTAGCAGATGGAATAAAAGGATATGAAAGCCAGGATTCATCATTATTAGAATCCAGCATAATTTTTAATGGCAGTAATGGAAATGTATATGGTGATATAGAGATTGCAGATAACTTTACTGTGCCAGATGGAGCAACCCTTACTGTACAAGATGGTGCATCTGTTTCAGTACCAGAAGATATAGTGCTTACCATACCAGACAGTGCATCTTTGCAAGTATCAGGCCAAGGACAGATAGTAAATAATGGAACTGTTGTTTTGCCAGAGAATAATGATTTATTGAATTTTACAGGCACAGGTCTTGTTAAGAAAGGTGACAGTTTTTACACAAATAATAATGAACAGCTTTATCCAGTTACAGTAAAGCAGAAAGAAAATGAGTATACAGAATATTATAAGGAAGGAGAAATAGTAACCCTTGTGCCAGAAGCTAGTACAGAGGAGTTAAAGTTTAAAGAATGGAAAACTACTCCTGATACATTAGTTATAACAGACAACCAGTTTAAAATGCCAGCAGAAGCAGTAACGGCAGAGGCAGTTTTTGAACAGTTGTATAAAGTTACAATAAAGCAGCCAGGTGGTACAGTTACAGAATACTACAGGGAAGGTGACAGTGTAACACTTGTACCAGAAAAAGCAGAAGGTAAACAGTTTAAGGAGTGGAAGGTTATTCCTTCTACATTAGTTATAACAGACAGCAAGTTTATTATGCCAGCAAGTGAGGTTATAGCTGAACCAGTTTATGAAGAAATACCTTCTGTAACAGCCCCTCCAGCTACAGAAGAAACACCAGTTCCGCCAGCAGGAGGGACACCATCACCAAGTCCTGATGGTACACAGAAACCAGGAAATATTATACCATTCCCATATATTCCTGTAAAGAATGTTATTACAAATGTCATGGTGGCAAGCCCAGCTGAGGGTGGTAAAGTTTCTGGAAGAACAGAAGCAATGGAAGGTGAAACTATTACAGTTAAAGCTGTGGCAAATGATGGGTATATATTTATGGAGTGGCAGGAAGACGGCAAGAGAGCCAGTACAGATGCAGAATATACATTTAAAGCAGAGAAAAACAGGACACTTACTGCAGTATTTAAAAAGAATGTACCAGTAAACGGGGTACAGGATACAATACATGTTGGCAATAGTATAAAAACCGTATCTCTTGTACCACTTCCAGACGGATGGGAATGGAGCAGCCAGGACAGTACAAAAACTATTATTGCAGGCGGTTCTGTTACTGCCATGGCAGTTTATACTGCAGAGGATGCAAAGGAGTATATTAATACAGAATTAAAAGTAACAATTATAAGGGATATATGCGAAGAGAACCAGACAGTATTATATACAAAGGAAGGAGAATATGCACCAGATTGTACAAAAGACGGCATTGGGCATACAGAGTGCAGGATTTGTGGTGATATTGTAAGGGATGGCATTAAAGTACCAGCAACTGGACATACAGAAGGTACACCTGTAATTGTAAAGGCAACAATAAATAAAGATGGAAGCATTATAAGTAAATGCATAAAATGCAATACTGTTTTAAATAATACGGTTATTAATAAAGCAGCTAAAATAGAACTCTCTCCAAAAAGTGGAACTTATAATAATAAAATCCAGCATCCTCTGGTATCTGTCAAAGATAGTAAAGGAAATATTCTGGAACAGGGAACTGATTATAATATTTCCTGGGCAAAAGGAATGAAAAAGGCAGGAATTTATAATATTAAAATAACTTTTACAGGCAGATATAATGGAACAACAGAACAAACTTATAAAATATGTCCTAAAGGTACAAATATTTCTAATGTGAAGGCAAAGAAAAAAGGATTTGTGCTGGAATGGAAGAAACAAGGAAAACAGACATCAGGCTACCAGATACAGTATTCATTAAATAAGAAATTTACAAAGAAGAGCACAAAAAAAGTTACCATAAAAAATAATAAAAAAGTCTCAATCTCTTTTAAAAGCGGAAAAGCAAATAAGAAATATTATATAAGGATACGTACTTATAAAAAAGTTAAATATAATGGAAAAACTGTAAAGGTATTTTCTGGATGGTCAAATATTAAGACTGTGAAAACAGAGTAATTAAAAAATAGTGTACTGTTTGTATATAAAAGACAGTACACTATTGTAAAAAGGAGTGTATTTATGAAGAATAAAATCTTAAGTGGTATTGTGGCGCTGTCCATAGTTATTAGTGCATTGCCAGTTACGACAAAGGCAGCAGTTAAAGGAGATATTACTAAACAGGAATATATTTATAATATATCAGGAAGCGGAGGGGAAAAATTAATAACAACAGACCCACCCGCACCAACCATAGAACCAACGCAAACCCCAGAAACAATAGATACTTCTAAGCCAACACAAACTCCAGAACCGGAACCAACCCCAACCCCAGAACCAACACAGACTCCGGAACCGGAACCAACCCCAACCCCAGAACCAACACAGACCCCGGAACCGGAACCAACCCCAACCCCAGAACCAACACAAACCCCGGAGCCAGAGATTCCTGCTGTTACAGAAAAACCAGAGCCTACGGATAAGCCTTTTTTTATACCAGGATATTATATAGATTTACCAGAAAATATTTTTAATGTTAAGGTTTCAACAGAACAAGAGGAAACTGGCAAAGTAAGTGGCCAGAAAGTAGTATTTAATGGGGATACAGTTACAGTGAAAGCTGAGGCAGCACCTGGTTATGTATTTATAGAGTGGACAGAAGACGGGCAACAGGTTAGTACAGAAGCAGAGTATACATTTGTACCAGAAAGAAACATAAACCTTATTGCTATTTTTAAGAAAAACATGCCAGAAAATATGAAAGATGATACAATTAAAGTTGGTAATAAAGTAAAAACAGTAGAAACAGTACCACTTCCAGATGGATGGGAATGGGATGAAAAGTATTTTGGGAAAACTATTCCAGCAGGAGGTTCAGCTAAAGCAACAGCATTATATACAGCAGAGGATGCAGAAGACTATTTTACTACATTTATAGTGATAACAATTAGCAGGGATGCCTGCAAGGAAGACCAGACAGTATTATACACTAAAGAGGGTGAAAAAGAACCAGGATGTTTAACAGAGGGTACCGGCCATACAGAGTGTAGTCTTTGTGGTGATATTATAAGAGATGGAGTTAAAACACCAGCTGTTGGCCATAAAGCAGGTACTCCTGTAACTAAAAAAGCATTATTAAATATAGATGGAAGTATTAATACTAAATGTGTAAATTGTAACAGTGTTTTAAGCAGTACAAAAATTAATAAAATAAAAACTATAAAACTGAAAAAAGACTATGCCATATATACAAAAAAGGATATTAATATTTATTCTTATATTGAAATTAAAGATAGTGAAGGAAACATTTTAAACAGTGAAAGTGATTATACAGTTGCTCCTGTAGGCCCAGATATGGGGATTTATACTGTCAAAGTAACTTTTAAAGGGGAAAAATATGGAGGTACAGCAGAGCTTCTTAAGAAGTTTAAAGTAGTTCCCAAAGCTCCAAAACTTTTAAATTGTAGAACATCAAAAAAGAAGATTAAGGTAAATTTCTTCTGTACGGCAAAAGTAACAGGTTACCAGATACAATATTCAACAAAAAAGAATTTTCCAAAGAAATCAATTGAACAGACTGTTTACAAAAGAAAGAACAATTCTTCTAAAACCAGTAAAGTTGTTAAATGCAAGAAGTCAAGGAAAAAGTATTATATAAGGGTACGTGCTTATAAGGAAGTTAAAAATAATGGTAAAAAAGCAAAAGTATATTCTGAATGGTCAAAAACCAGGTCTGTAAAAGTAAAATAAACAATATACTTTTTATAGAAATATAATGATATAACGCAGATTCCATGCCATGGTAAAAAATTATTCCATCCAGGGGTACGCTTGCGCTGTGTTAGAAACGCAACAGTACATAGAATCTGAAGAAACCAGATTCAAGTACTGGCGTTTCTAAAAACACCCCTTTAATGGCATAATATTTTTACCATGGCATTGGAAAACTGCCGTATATTGCAGAATTATATAAAATAAATCTTATAAATTGTTTACAAGTATATATGAAGCTGCTAAAGGATAAAGCCTTCTTGTGGGCGTTATATGGAGGGGATGATAAAACCGCTATGACAGTAGAAATACATTGGATATATGTCCGGACAGGAGTCTGGTTTCCCTCAGCTCCATTGTCTAAAAATCCAACCGTTATTGGTTTTAAAACCAATAGTGGTTGGATTTTTTACTTCCATGATATTTGTAGCTGTTTTTTCTGTTTTGCGCAGTCGGAAAGATACAGATTGATAAGAGTTTGATATGGTATGCCGGAATCTTCGCTTTGCAATTTGAAAAAGTCAATCGTATCACTGTCAATATTAATAGTAATTTGTTTCACGTCCGTTTCATAAATTTTATTCCAATAGTTTCTATTTATCTTTTTAGAGTGCCATTACACAGGGTTTCCGATGCCAGAGCCAGCAATAATTCCACAAAAGGGGTACTTTAACCCCGCCAGTGCTTGTATCCTGTTTTAAATTTTATAAAAGAAATGGCAATTTCTTTTATAAAATAAGGATACTATGCACTGTTGCGTGGGTTATCGTAGCGGAAGCGTACCCCTGTGTGGAATATTCTGGCTCTGGCATGGAAACCGTCCGTCACCCTCAAAAATAAATAGAATTATTGGAATTTATGAAATGGACGTAGTTTGTCAAGAAAAAAACTTGACATTACCAGGTTCTTATATTATACTTCTCTTTGTGCCAAAGAGTGTGTTATATTTAACAATGTATAGTTTAGGAGGTTACTATGGCATTCGATAGTCTTACTGAAAAATTACAAAATGTTTTTAAGAACCTTCGCAGCAAAGGGCGTCTTACAGAAGAGGATGTAAAGGCTGCTTTAAAAGAAGTTAAGATGGCATTGCTTGAGGCAGATGTGAATTTTAAAGTAGTAAAAGATTTTATAAAAACCATACAAGAAAGGGCTGTAGGACAGGATGTAATGAACAGCCTTACGCCTGGGCAGATGGTAGTAAAGCTTGTTAATGAAGAACTGGTAAGCCTTATGGGTAGTGAAACAACAGAGATTAAACTTAAACCTTCCAGTGAAGTTTCAGTTATACTTATGTGTGGCCTGCAGGGTGCAGGAAAAACTACCACTACAGCCAAGATTGCAGGAAAGCTTAAATCAAAGGGGCGCAGACCGCTGCTTGTTGGATGTGATATTTACCGTCCAGCAGCTATAGAACAGCTTAAAGTCAATGCTGGCAAACAAGGTGTTGAAATGTTCTCAATGGGAACAAACCATACACCTGCCAATATAGCAAAGGCCGCTATAGAACATGCAATAAAAAATAGCCTTAATGTTGTTATACTTGATACAGCGGGACGTCTTCATATTGATGAAGACATGATGTCTGAACTTATAGAGATAAAAGAAAATGTTGATATTACACAGTCACTTCTTGTTGTGGATGCAATGACTGGACAGGATGCAGTTAATGTTGCAAAGTCATTTAATGAAAAGATAGGAATTGATGGTGTTATACTTACAAAACTTGATGGTGATACAAGAGGTGGTGCAGCACTTTCAATAAGGGCTGTAACAGGGTGTCCTATACTTTATGCAGGAATGGGCGAAAAGCTTTCAGACCTTGAACAGTTTTATCCTGACCGCATGGCGTCACGTATCCTTGGAATGGGTGATGTGCTTACTCTTATTGAAAAGGCAGAGGCAGAGCTTGACCAGGACAAAGCAAAAGAGATGGAACGTAAGTTCCGGAAGGCAGAGTTTGATTTTAATGATTTCCTCGACCAGATGGGGCAGTTAAAGAAGATGGGTGGTATAAAGAGTATCTTAAGCATGCTGCCAGGAATGGGACTGCCAAGTGATATTGAGATAGATGATGATATGTTTAAAGGAATAGAGGCAATAATATATTCCATGACATTTGAAGAAAGAGGAAACCCTGCAATAATAAACCCTTCAAGAAAAAGGCGTATTGCAAAAGGTGCAGGGGTTGATATATCAGAAGTTAATAAACTTATGAAACAGTATGAACAGTCTAAAAAAATGATGAAACAGATGTCTGGCATGATGTCTGGCAAAGGTAAGAAAAAAGGCAAGCTGGGACTGCCTAAGCTGCCTTTTGGGCTGTAGGGTATTTGGATGTTATTTTAATAACATTTAGATATAGATATAAATTTTAAGGAGGTGAATAAGGAATGGTTAAAATCAGGTTAAGAAGAATGGGCAAGAAGAAAGCGCCTTTTTATAGAATAATAGTAGCTGATTCAAGGTCTCCAAGAGATGGAAGGTTTATAGAGGAAATCGGCACTTATGATCCAAACCATGATCCTAGCATATTTAAGTTTAATGAGGAAAGTGCTAAGAAGTGGCTTGCTAATGGTGCAAAGCCAACTGAAACAGTAGGTAAGCTTTTAAAGCATGCTGGCATTATGGAATAATATTTCAAATTATCCATCTATGCAGTTAAGGGAGGTTCAAGGTAATGAAAGAATTAATAGAAGTTCTTGCACAGTCACTTGTTGACCACCCTGAGGAGGTCACTGTAACAGAGACTGAAAAAGATAATGAAATCATCTATGAGCTGAAAGTTGCACAGGATGATATGGGTAAGGTTATTGGAAAGCAAGGCCGCATTGCCAAGGCAATACGTGCAATGGTAAAGGCGGCGGCTTCTAGAACTGATAAGAAAGTAACCGTTGAAATAGGACAGTAATGTTGGTTAAACGCCTGTGCCATTTGGTATAGGCGCTTTTTGGTTTAGCCATATTTGAGGAATGAAACGGGAGGTAAATATGCCAGATTTATTCAGGGTTGGCGTTATTGCCAATACACATGGTATACGTGGTGAAGTAAAGGTATTTCCTACAACAGGAGAGCCAAAGAGATTTGATTACCTGGAAGAGGTTATACTTGACACTGGAAAAGAACAGAAAACTTTGGAAGTCGTATCTGTAAGGTATTTTAAAAACCTTGTGATTGTGAAATTCAAAGGTATTGATAATATAAATGATATAGAGAAATATAAGGGTTGTGAACTGTATGTAACAAGGGAAAATGCAATTCCTCTTGAGGAGGGGGAATGTTATATTGCAGATATGCTTGGTATGAAAGTAGTAACTGATGAGGGTGAAGAATTTGGTATTCTTAAAGATGTAATGGAAACAGGTGCTAACCTGGTATTTGTAGTGACACATAATGGAAAGGATGTACTTCTGCCAGATATACCTGACTGTGTAAAGGAAGTAAATACAGAGACAAATATTATTACAGTCCATATAATGAAAGGATTGCTTGATTAAAATGAATTTTCATGTTATGACATTATTTCCAGGCCTTATAGATAATGCAATGGGTGAAAGCATAACAGGCAGGGCAATAAAGGCAGGCCATATTAGTGTAAATGCTGTTAATATCAGGGATTTTGCTGGAAACCGCAGTGGCAGTGTGGATGATTACCCATATGGGGGCGGTGCTGGCATGGTTATGAAAGCAGAACCAGTGTATATGTGTTATAAACATATCTGTGGCCAGATACAGGAAAGAAACCAGGGCACTGCAGAAGGTGGAAAGCTGCCTGTGCGGGTAGTATATCTTACACCACAGGGCAGGACTTTTTGCCAGAAACTTGCAGAAGAGTATGCAGGTGAAGAGGATATTATATTTTTATGTGGGCATTATGAGGGTATAGATGAACGTGTAATAGAAGAAATTGTTACAGATTATGTTTCTATTGGCGACTATGTGCTTACAGGTGGTGAACTTCCTGCCCTTGTAATGATGGATGCAATATCCAGGCTTGTGCCAGGTGTATTAAATAACTGTATTTCTGCACAGACAGAATCATTTTCTGGCAGCCTGCTGGAATATCCACAGTATACAAGGCCAGAACACTGGCGTGACAGAAGTGTGCCACCTGTCCTTTTGTCTGGAAACCATAGGAAGCTTGCAGAATGGTACAGGGAGCAGTCAGTAATACGTACTGCGTTAATGAGGCCTGATTTACTTGAAAATGCAGAGCTGACACAGGAGGAGAGGAAACTTGCAGATAGTATTAACAATAAAAAGAATTAAATACAGATTAATAAAGACAAAGTTTTCTCTATGTATATTAACTGCTTGTATATTTTTAATTACAGGATGCAGTACTGGCCAGAAATCTCCTGGTACAAGCCAGGAACTTGTGAGAACAGGGTTTGCATTTAATACAACATATACAATAACTTTGTACGAAGGCGGCAGTGAAGATTTGCTGGATGAATGTATTTTAAGATGTACAGCATATGAGAAATTATTTAGCAGGACATTAAAGGGAAGTGAGCTTTACAATATAAATGAAATTGAAAAAGCTTATCTGGAAGTATTAAGAAATAAAACAAATAAAAATGTAAAAGTTTCAGAAAAAGATATAAAAAGTCTTGTAGATAATGATGCCACATTCCATTTAATGGATGATGGGAGCATTGGATTTCAAATATCTTCAGCAATGTATAATATACTGGAAAAGGGGCTTTATTATTCAAAATTATCAGATGGGACATTTGATATTACAATAGAACCTGTAAGCTCACTATGGGATTTTATGGCAGAAAGCCCAGAAGTACCAGAAGAACAGCAGTTAAAAGAGGCAGTAAAGCTTACAAGCTATAAAAATATGGAACTGGAAGATGGGAAACTGGTATTAAAAATTCCTGGAATGGGTATAGAACTTGGAGCTATAGCTAAAGGGTATATTGCGGACAGGCTTAAGGAATACCTTGAAAACCATGGGGTCACAAGTGGAACAATAAACCTTGGCGGCAATGTACTATGTATAGGCAGCAAAGCTGGTGGCACTCCGTTCCATATAGGTGTACAGCAGCCATTTGCAGACAGGAACGAAGTAATTACAGCAATAAAAGCAGATGATGTGTCTATTGTTTCTTCTGGCATATATGAAAGATATTTTGTACAGGATGAAAAGATTTACCACCATATTTTAAACCCAGCAGACGGATACCCATATAATAACGGGCTTGTTGCTGTTACAGTGGTTTCAAAAGAGTCAGTAGATGGTGATGCACTTTCAACAACATGTTTTGCACTTGGACTTGAAAAGGGAATGGAATTTGTAGAGTCACTGGAAGATGTATATGCAGTATTTATTACAGAGGATGAGAAACTGCATTATTCAAAAGGATTTAAAGAAATGGAGATTGGAAATTGAGGGAAGATTATATAAGAAAACACTTTATATTCCATGGGCGTGTACAAGGGGTTGGCTTTAGGTACCATGCAAATTATATTGCACAGAGGCTTGGTGCAACTGGCTGGGTACGCAACCTTTATGATGGCACTGTGGAGTGTGAGATACAGGGTACTCCTGGAATGATAGATGATTTCCTTTATATGCTGGATAATGGGAAATATATTAAAATAGAATATATAGAACAGGATAATATAGCTCTTAAGGAGGAAAGATGTTTCCAGATAAAAGGGTAGAATATAAACTGTATCTTGCAGGACTGGTGTTTGCAGCAGTGTCTGCAGCTGGTATTGCAGTGCTTGTATTTACACCGTTTAAAATTCCAGACTGTACATTTAAGTCAGTTACAGGCCTTTACTGCCCTGGGTGTGGTGGTACAAGGGCTGTTGCTGCTTTTATACAAGGACACTGGGCAAGGTCTTTCAGGTATCATCCATTTGTACCATATTGTGGCATACTTTATATAATTTTTATGACAAAGGGAACACTTGCTTTATTTTCAAAAGAAAAGTTTCCATATATGAAATTCAGGAATGGTTATATATATTTTGGGATTGTAATTCTTCTTGTACAGTTCGTTATAAAAGATATAATGCTTCTGGTATATGGTGTTGATGTACTGGGTATTGTGTAATGTGTAAAATATGCCAATAAAGATAATATAAGAATTCTTGTTTTTCTAAAATAAAAACTAATTTTCTCAAATATAATATTTGCAATATGTATGTATAAATGGTAAAATTATATCATACTTTAAAATGTGTATACATAGAAAACATAGGAGGATTTTTAATGGAAGATAATAATTTTGAAAAGAAACCAGACGATGGGTTTACACAGGCTGGTACTTCACAAAATACACAGCAGAACCTTGCACAGATGTACAGCCAGTCAACAGAGAATGCATCTGGCTTTGCAATAGCAGGAATGGTATGTGGTATTTTATCAATCGTCTGTTGTTGTGCATGGTATATTTCAGCTATTCTTGGGATACTTGGGCTTGTATTTTCAATTATGGTATTTGTAAAAAACCTGCCTGGTAAGGGACTTGCAACAGCAGGTGTTATATGTGCGGCAATCGGGCTGGTTTTAACTATTGGTTTAATAATCTTTGGGTTTGCAGTAAACAGGGGGTTGTCTTCAATGAGTCCTGACGAGCTGCGTTCATTAATTGACAGCCTTGAAAGCCTTGATTAATATATAACAAAGTTATACCAGTAAAGATTTTATAATGTATTTTAAACAAAAGGGAACATACTTGTGTTCCCTTTTTGTATATGCAAATACCGGAGAAAATTAAATTGTTCTAATATCTGGATATGCTTCATATAGATAGTTAAACCGGATAAAGGTGTGCATTGAAGACAATGGGTGGTGCTTGTTGCACTCTTTGTCCAGATGGCAGGATAAAAAGATGTCCGGAGATTGGAGGAGCATATGAACGGATTTCAGGTATATAAGGATATAGCAGAACGTACAAATGGTGAATTTTATCTAGGGGTATGTGGTCCTGTGAGAACCGGAAAATCTACATTTATTAAAAGATTTATGGAACTGCTTGTATTGCCAGAAATTAAAGATGAGCATGACAAGGAAAGGGCAGTTGATGAACTGCCACAATCTGCTGCTGGCAAGACAATTATGACTACAGAGCCTAAATTTATACCTAAAGAAGCTGCTTTAATAAACCTTTATGGTGACAACCAGGTGAAAGTAAGGCTTATAGACTGTGTAGGATATATTGTAAAAGGTGCAGGGGGGCTTGAAGAGGGTGATGGTGAAAGGATGGTTATGACACCGTGGTCTGATAAACCTATGCCATTTACACAGGCAGCAGAACTAGGGACACGCAAAGTTATACATGACCATTCAACAATAGGAATAGTAGTAACTACAGACGGAAGCTTTGGTGATATTGCAAGAGAGGCATATATTGAACCAGAGGAAAGGACTATACAAGAGCTTAAAGCTATAGGCAAGCCATTTATTGTAATAGTAAATTCGTCAAAACCATTTAGTGATGAAGCACAGGAGACAGTAAGAAACATTAATAATAAATACCAGGTGCAGGCAACAGCGCTTAATTGTAACCAGCTGCGGATGGAGGATGTGCAAAAAATTATGGAAAAACTTCTTGCTTCATTCCCAGTAAGCCAGGTAGAATTCCATATGCCGAAGTGGGTTGAAATGCTTAAGCCTTCCCACTGGCTTAAAAAAGAGCTTATAGACAATGTGCGTGCAATACTGGCAAATATTTCTGTTATAAATGATATAACATCTGACAATTTTGCGTCTGAAAGCGAATACATAAAGGAATTCAGGATTGAACATATTGGAATGGAAAATGGCAGGATAAAGATATCTGTTGTATTTGATGACAGCAGGTATTACCAGGTTTTAAGTGAACTGGTGGGGGTTCCTGTGGAAGGGGAATACCAGCTTATACATTTACTTAAAGAATATGCTGCCAAGAAGAATGAGATAGGAAAGATAAGTGATGCATGGAATGAAGTCCATAGAAAAGGTTATGGTGTAATTACACCTTCTGTTGATGAGATTACAATAGACCAGCCTGAACTTATACGCCACGGCAGCAAGTATGGTGTCAAACTTAAGGCAACAAGCCCCTCTGTACATCTTATACAGGCAAATATTGAAACAGAAATTGCACCTATTGTAGGGACACAGCAGCAGGCAGAAGACCTTATACAATATATTTCAGGACAAAATTCTGAAAGTGGTGACGGTGGAATATGGGATACTAATATATTTGGCAAAACTGTACGCCAGCTTGTTGAAGAAGGTATGGAAAGCAAGGTGGGTAAACTTACTGATGAAAGCCAGCTTAAATTGCAGGAAACAATACAAAAAGTAATTAATGACAGCAATGGAGGGCTTGTGTGCATTATAATTTAATAAATACACAAGTTAGTGGTTCTGGCAGTTCCAAATGTTTACCAACTGCAGCACGCCACTGATTGGATGCAAAATGCCGGGTTTATGGAGGTTTTAAAATTAAATAATCCACAAATTGCCAGCGTGGTATACTCTTTGTGTAAATTTAATTTTAAACCTCAATAAGCCCTTTATTTATTAGGTTTTGCTGGACTAAATGACATTGTGCCTTGATGGGATGTGCAATGATTAACAGTTCCTAATGCTTAACAGGGACATATGGATAATTTCCATTTATCCTTTGCTGGTGGCAAGATACAAGCACTGTTGAATGGGTTATCGTAGCGGAAGCGTACCCCTGTGTGGAATATTCTGGCTCTGCCATGGAAACTGTCCGTCCCCACAAAAACAGATAACAGGAATTGTTATATAAATTATTTGTTGTATGTACATATATTTACATGTTACAATGTATTTAAAAATACAGGAGAAGGAAAGGGGATACATTTATGAAGAAATTTATATGTACAATATGTGGTTATGTTTATGAAGGTGATAAAGCGCCAGATGAATGTCCTGTCTGCCGCCAGCCTGGTGAAAAATTCAAAGAGGAAGTTTTAGAGGACAGCATGGACAGCCAGAAGCCTGGAAGTATGGCAACAGCCAGTGGTACAAGGGATAAAGACGGGGATTTAAGTTATGATTTTTATAGGATGGACAAGTCATGCCGCTATATGGAGGAAATACACCAGATGGCAGTTAAAGGAAGGTCTGCCAGCAGTGCTATGTGTACAAGCATGCCAATGCCAGGATGGGATGATATACTGGTTTTAGGGGCACAGTTAAATCCTGCGCCACTTAATGAGGATGAACATGTAACAACAATGACGGTTATTGGGAAAAATGCTAAAAAGCCTATGATACTGGACAGTCCTGTGTATATTTCACATATGTCATTTGGTGCGCTGTCCAGAGAAATCAAGGTAGCACTGGCTAAAGGGGCTGCTATGGCTAAGACAGCTATGTGCAGCGGTGAAGGAGGAATACTGCCAGAGGAAATGGCGGCTTCTTATAAATACATATTTGAGTATGTCCCTAATAAATATAGTGTAACAGATGAAAACCTGCAGGCAGCAGATGCCATTGAAATTAAAATAGGGCAGGGGACTAAGCCTGGCATGGGCGGACATCTGCCAGGAGAAAAGGTAACAGCAGAAATTGCAAAGTTACGTGGAAAGAAACAGGGTGAAGATGTGCAAAGCCCTAGCAAGTTTCCAGAGCTTAAATCTAAAGAGGATTTAAAGGATATGGTTGGTATGCTGCGCCGCCGTTCTGATGGCAGGCCGGTTGGCATTAAAATTGCGGCAGGACATATTGAAAGGGATTTGGAATTTTGTGTTTATGCTATGCCAGATTTTATTACTATTGATGGAAGAGGCGGCGCAACTGGTTCAAGTCCTTTGTTCCTGCGTGAGTCTGCTTCTTTACCAACAGTATATGCACTTTACCGTGCAAGAAAGTACCTGGATTCTGTACATTCAGATATATCACTTGTAATTACTGGCGGGCTGCGTGTGTCTTCAGATATAGCGAAAGCCCTTGCTATGGGTGCAGATGCGGTTGCTGTGGCAAGTGCGGCACTAATCGCAGCAGCATGCCAGCAGTACAAGATTTGTGGCATGGGCAGCTGCCCAGTGGGTATTGCAACACAAAATCCAGAATTAAGAAAAAGGCTGGATATAGATAAGTCTGCACAGAGAGTAGCAAATTATTTGAATGTAACTTTGGAAGAATTAAAAACTTTTGCAAGGGTTACAGGCCATAATTCTATACACGGCCTGAATGTAGATGATTTAGTAACATTAAACAGGGAGATTTCAGAATTTACAAATATTCCACATGCGTAATTTAGAAATATTTTGCTTGACATTTATTTATGTATATGATAAAAATATAAGAAAAAATTAAAGGCAATGAACAGAATAGTAAGCATCTGGAATTTTCAGAGAGAAGCCATTGTGGTGCGAGGCTTTATTGGAAGGGTGCTGAACCAGCCTGGGAGCTGTGGGTTTTCACCGGAAGTCACCGTTATCAGAGACAGATAAGTATATGCTTATTACTAAGAGCAGGCTTTGAGAGCCTGAATTTAGGTGGTACCACGGATTTATCCGCCCTAAGACATACAATATAAAGTGTGTCCTGGGGCTTTTTTTATTGGAAATTATCACTGCCAGGCTGCAATACATTTCAATAAGTTTTAATAAAGCTTACTATTTTTTACCATTGGAAATGGCACAAGTATTAATGTGCTGGAAGAAAAAGAAGAAAGGATAAAATGCAAACATTACGTTTGAGGCTTGGTGGAAAATATGAAAGTAGCAAATTTAGTAGGACAGAGATTTAAAGAAAGACCAGCAGACTGTGTAATTGACAGCCATGCACTTATGCTGCGTGGTGGTTTTATGAAGTATGTAGGAAATGGAATTTATTCAGAGTTTCCTGCACTTAGAAGGGTTACTGCCAAAATTGAAAATATTATACGCAGGGAGATGGATGCAATAGACGGGCAGGAAGTGCTTTTTCCTGTTGTTATGCCTGCTTCATTATGGGAAGAATCTGGCAGGTATGAAAGTGTTGGAAATGAACTTGTACGTTTTAAGGACAGAAATGGTTCAAAACACGTGCTTGGCATGACACATGAGGAAGCTGCTGTGCAACTTGTACGTGAATATGCGCAGTCTTATACAAAATATCCATTTATGATATACCAGATACAGCGTAAATTCAGGGATGAAGCCAGACCAAGGGCAGGTATGATACGTGTGCGTGAATTTACAATGAAAGATGCATATTCTTTCCATACTTCACAAGAAGACCTGGATAAATATTATGATATATGTTTCCAGGCATATAACCGCATTTTCCAGAAGGCAGGCGTACCAGAAGTAGTTACAGTAAAGTCTGATTCAGGAATGATGGGTGGAAGTGTTTCACATGAATATATGCTTTTAACACCTGTAGGAGAAGATTCAATTGTTATATGTGACGAGTGTGGTTACCGTTCTAATATGGAGGCAGCAGAAAACAGGGTTACTAATACATCTAATGGTACAAAAGAACTGGAATGTGTAGAAACACCAGACTGTAAAACTATTGAAGATGTTTGTACTTTCCTTAAGAGTGATGTGGAATTTTCATGTAAAGCTGTTGTATACCAGAAAAATGCTGATGATAAATTTGTAGTGGCTTTTGTCCGTGGTGACTATGAGGTAAATGAAACAAAGCTTAGAAACCTTGTGGGTGAAGAAATCCATACTGCTGAAATTACTGATGGTGACTGCCTTGTAGCTGGATATATAGGACCTTATGGAATTTCTAGTGAAGCAGAGTTTTATATTGATGTATCACTTAAGGGTACAAGTAACCTTGTAGCAGGTGCTAATAAAGAAGGATACCATTATACAGGTCTGGATTTAGAAAGAGACCTTACTGATGTAACTTATGTGGATATTTCCAAGGTGAAAGAAGGCGGAATATGTCCTTGCTGTGGCAAATCTGCTATAACAATAAAGCGTGGAATAGAGGTGGGAAATATATTCCAGCTTGGCACAAAATACACTAAATCAATGGATATGCAATATACAGATGAGAACGGCAAGAGCCATTATCCAGTTATGGGCTGTTATGGAATAGGGGTAGGCCGTCTTGCGGCATCTATATGTGAAGCATGCCATGATGAATATGGACCAGTATGGCCAATTTCTATAGCACCTTGGGAAGTGCAGATATGCTGCCTGCGTTCTGATGATGAAGAAACAAAGAAAACAGCAGATAATCTTTATAAAGACCTTTTAAGTGATGGTATAGAAGTTATTTATGATGACAGGGGTGTAAGGCCAGGGGAAATGTTCTCTGATGCAGACCTTATAGGTGCACCAATACGTGTAATTGCAAGCCCACGTAATTTAAAAGAGTCTTCTGTGGAGATAACAACAAGGGATAAATCTATAAAGGCAATGGTTCCTGTGGATGAAGCAGAAGAATATATTAAAAATCTTAGAAACCAGCTTTTTGCTGATATAGAAGAACATGTGGAGCCTTATAAATAAGAGTTTATTTATCTGGCAGGATAAAAGATAATTAGAATGGGGTTTATAAAAATAAGAGTCCATAAGCATGGTTTTATGCTATAATTTAAAAAGAGTATATTTATATGCAGCAGTTTAATTTTTTGCAATGGGCAGTTATTGTAAAACACCAGATAAAAAGAATTAACCGCTGCATTCCAGTATACTTTCTGCAGTCTGGCTGGTATTGTTATAACAAATATTTACGTATATTATGGGAGGATTTTTAATGGAAGATAATTTTAATACAAGGGATGTTGTTATAATTGAGCCTACATATCCACATTCCATGATGATGCATATAAATAAGCTGGTTAATGGCAATAAAAATGTACTTAGGGACAAAGATGTATTTCTTTTAAAATATACAAGTACATATAGTGATGCAAATAATGAATTGCGTCTTTTAAATCTTGCTTATGATAAAAATATTGTAGCTGCTTTTTTTGAATGTGACAAAAGGGAACAGTGGCGTAAACGTGTGCTTATAGAGAAATCATTAAGGCTGCTTGTAAGCTGTGTAGCTGAAAAATATGCAGTTATGATAATAGAAAGTATAATGTTTGCGTTTGACTGGCAGTTCCGTATTGAAATTGACCGCAGATGGAAACCAGAAAAGGAAGACAAAGCTTTATTCCATGAAAAGACATCAATAGAAAGAAGTACACAAAATGATATTATCGGGCAGATACAGATAATTGAAAATAATAACCAGCTCCAGCTTTCAGAGTTTGCAGAAGAACCTGGTGCTGCTTCCAGAAGGAGGAGACCTGCTGCCATTGATGGTGCTGGTGGTATTGATGATGAACCAGATATTAGTGTGCAGGATTATGGTTATACTGGGGAAGCTGGCAAGAGAAGGGAAAGGCCACAGCGTAAGAAAGCAGATACAGCGGAAAGTACACCTGTAAAAAGTGAAATTGTAAAAGAGCCAGAGGAAGATATTGAAACTATCTTTGATTTAAGCAAAGAAAAGATGGAAGAGGCAAAGTTTTATAATAAAATGAGCCTTAAAAGCAGGCGTGTATTAAAGAAAGCTTTCCAAGGCAATGCAGCAAGCCAGTGTGAGACAGGGGATTACTATGCAGAAAAAGAAAGTGACCATCTTGATTATAAAGAAGCAGCAAAGTGGTATTCTCTGTCAGCCAGAAAAGGTTATGAAAGGGCTTCTTTTGAACTTGGCAAGCTTTATGACCAGAACCCTTCAGAGATTGCGGGGGCAAAGGACAAAGCAGTTAAAATATATACTGAAATGGCAGAGAAAGGGCTTCCAACAGCACAATGTATACTTGGAATGAAATACTGGTTTGGTGATGGGGTTGAAGTTGATTATAAAAAGGCAGCTGGCTGGTTAAAGAAGGCAGCGGCACAAAAACATGATGCAGCAATAAGGAACCTTGGGGACTTATATGCAGCAATAAGTGATTCTGAAAATGCATACAGATGGTATAAAATTGGTGCAGCAGCAGGGGATGATTATTGCCGGAAGAAAATGAGGGCGTTTTAAATATAAAACAGGGAATAAAGAACTGACATTTTTACACCAAAACTAACCTTTGGATATTTTTTTCTTATACTTTGCCTGGTATAATAATTTTCAAATTAAAGTTTATATAAAGCAGACCCTGCATATATGATAAAGACAGATTATGATTCACTGGATATTAAAACATCTGTGTCTTCTGATATAACACTTCCAGTAACAAGGGAGAAAGATGGAAGCAGCATTAAGCGGACATCTTCCAATCCAGCTGTAATTGCAGCAGATGGCAAAGTAACAGTGCCAGAGGCAGATGTATCTGTAATATTAACTGCAGTTTTAACAAATAGTACTGAAACAATGGAGAGGAGATTTGAGGTAACAGTTATGGCAAAAAGTGACTTTACAGGAATAAAAGATTTTGGCATGGGTGAAGTCCAGGTAAAAGATGGATATTATGTTAATTCCCTGGACAAAGAGGTACAATACCTTCTTTCCCTGGACACAGACAGGCTTCTTGCAGGATTTAGGGAAACAGCAGGTTGTATTGCAGGCATGTCACCTGATGACATAAATAAATATATGAATAATGCAGAGCGTTATGGTGGTGGATGGGAAAATGCACTGATAGGCGGGCATACACTTGGGCACTGGCTTTCCGCTATGGCGCAGGCATATGCCAATAAAGGAACATCTGTAAGTGACAAAGCAGAAGTAAAAAAGACTCTTGACAGAGTAATTAATTCACTTGCGGACTGCCAGGCAAAGACAGCTGGTACAGAATATGAAGGGTATATATTTGGTGCTACGCTTCCAAGCAGGACAGATATTGATATACAGTTTGACAATGTGGAAAAGGGGCTTGCAAACATTTCCACACAGGCATGGGTTCCATGGTATACTATGCATAAAATTATTGCCGGTCTTATAAGTACATATGAACTTGAAGGCAATGAAACAGCTTACAATATAGTGAAAAAACTTGGTGGATGGGTTTATAACAGGGTAATAAAGTGGACAGATGCAACCCAGAAAACAGTGCTTGGCATTGAATATGGCGGCATGAATGACTGCTTATATGATTTATATGAAATGGTTGCCTCAAAAGAGGGTAATGATGCTGCTATAAAATATGCAGATGCTGCCCATAAATTTGATGAAGAAACATTATTTAATAAAGTGTATAAAGGAACAGCCAATGCACTTGACAATACACATGCCAATACAACTATCCCTAAATTCCTTGGGGCATTAAACAGGTATGAAACACTAGGGGATGCCACATACCTAGAATATACAGAAAGTTTCTGGGATTATGTTGTAAACAACCACAGCTATATTACAGGAGGCAATAGTGAGTGGGAGCATTTTGGTGCGGATAATGTGCTTGATGCTGAGAGGACGAACTGTAACTGTGAAACATGTAATACATACAATATGCTTAAGCTTTCACGTAAGCTGTTTATGGTTACAGGAAAGCCTAAATATACTAATTTCTATGAGAATACACTTATAAATGCAATTATGCCATCACAGAACCCAGAAACTGGAATGAGCATGTATTTCCAGCCAATGGCAAGCGGATACCACAAGGTATTTGGCACGGGAGAAGGAAATTTCTGGTGCTGTACAGGTTCTGGCATGGAGAATTTTACTAAACTTAATGACAGCATTTACTACCAGAAAAATAACAATCTGGTGATATCACAATACCTGGCTTCTGAAATAGATTTCAAAACAGGAAATATGAAAGTAGTCCAGGAAGGAGATTTGTCAAAATCAGAAACATTTACAATTACAGTTAGTGCATTAGGACAGGGTGAAGTAAATGGCGGCTTAAGGCTGCGTCTTCCAGACTGGCTTGCAGGTAATGCAGTGGTAACTATTGATGGTGAGGTATCCAGGCCTGCTGTTAAAGAAGAATATGCCGTAATACCTTCTGGCCAGGTTAAAGACGGGACAAAGATTACTATTACACTTCCTATGGAAATAAGGGCTTATAACCTGCCAGATAATGAAAATACATATGCGTTTAAATATGGGCCTTATGTTCTTAGTGCAAAACTTGGAACTAATAAACAAGCACAGGGGACAACAGGTGTAAATGTTTCAATTTCTACAACAAAAGCTATAAATAATGACAGGGTTGCTATTACATCAGCAGATAGCGTAGCACAGTATATGGAAAATATTAATAAAAACATGGTTAAGACTGCTGGAAAGCTTGAATTTAAGCTGGAAGGTACAAACAACCCATATACTTTTGTGCCTCATTACAGCCAGTATAAAGAAAGTTATGCAATATACTGGACATTTACTGTAGATGAAGATGCAAGGGACTCAGGCCAGATACTTGAAGATAAAGAAAAGGTAAGAATTAATTCTGCTATAACCGAAGCAGCAAGGCCAGGTTATGGACAGGATGAACTTGGGTTTGCTGAAAGTGGCACAGGTTCAATGGGAAGCACAAACCCATGTTACCGTTTTGCCAATGCAGGCGGTTCATTTAAGTATGATATAAAAGTTACAGACAGTGGTGACAACTATCTTGTATGTACATTTGCAAAAGAAGAAGATGGAAAGACAATAAAGATTTCAGTAGCAAATACTATATTATATGAAGGAGTAGTTAACAGCCAGCTAGATAGTGCTATGGTAATGAACCTTTCAGATTCTGATGCAAAAGATTATTACCAGATGAGGTTTTTAATTCCAGCAGATGTTATTGCTGCTAATAAGGCAAGTACACGTCTTGCAGGCACAGAAACTGAAACAGCAGGAAGTGGTTATACATTTATTCCGGTTACATTTGAAAGTGCAAAGGCTGGTGAAGCATCAGCTAAAATTTGCCTTATGAATTATGTAATGAGGGCTTATGCTTCCAGCAACTCACTTGTAAATATAACGTCATCTGCAGGAAGTGTTACACAAGACGGGGATACTTATACAATTAACTTATCATATAAAGATATACCAAAAGCAAAATTTGAAATAGCAGACAACAGGGGATATATAAGTATTGATGGCAATGCTATTGATGAAACAACAGAAAAGAAACTTAATATCAAAGGGCAGGTTACAATATATAATGCCAGGGTGTATGCAGAAGATTTTGAGAACTATAAAGAATATACAATTAAAGTAATAACAGATTTTGCAGGAATAGACAGCCAGTTTAAAGCAAGGCAGAAACATGGTAGCATGTAATGGTAACAATAGATGGCAGTACAAAAGGCATAATGACAAATAATAGTGCTGTACTTTACTTTGGTGTAAATGCAGGGGATGCGCAGTGGTGCTTAAGTCCACAAACAGCTGCCTTATAGTAAAATATTTGGAACTTGCCAGAGTAATATAGTCTTTGCATAATTTAAAAAATGGGGAAACTCAAATATAAAAAGTATTGACAAAACTGTATATCAAGTATAACATATTATTACGGTGTGCAGCCCGGCTTGGCAGGGCACTGTGTCTAGGACGCAGAAACCGCAGGTTCAAATCCTGTCACATCGGTTGTGCAAGGATTAATAAATATCAGGAAAGCATATATAATCCTTGGCAGGGGCACAAAGGCGTGTCTGGCGGATATATGCCAGATGCGCTTTTCTTTATATTATTCTGGTAAATATTGATGTTTAAAATTATACAAAGAGTATATTGCGCTGGCAAGTTCCAAATGTTTTACCAAAAAGCAGCTGTATGGGGACGCTGGTGCTTAAGCCTTGTTTTTTAAGGCTTTATGCACCATTACGTATCCCATTCAAGTGCAAACGTGCTGTTGTTGGTAAAACATTTGGAATTGCCAGCGCCAATAATTTATAAAGTATTTTATTTCCAGTTCTCCTGGAGCAGGCAAAAATTTATTGACTAAGCCATGTATTAAAATGTATAATAGAAACGGAGGTATACATGGAGATAAAAATATAAGGAGGGCGGTTATGGATGGAATAGCAAAAAAAGGCGGGGAGAAAAAAGATAAATTAGTTTCTATGAAGTTTAAGCTTCTTAGGGTTATTATTCCAATAGTAATTATAATGGTTGGTGTGCTTGTATTATTTTCATACCAGATATCAAGAAAGCTTCTGGAAGATTCTTCACATGAGATGCTTGAACTGTCTGTAAGTAAACAGGCAACACAAATAGAGGCATGGCTTGATGCAAACCTTGCTTCATTTAATATGGCTAAACAGTCTATTGAAGCAGCAAAACCAGACAGCCAGTCATTACAGGCACTTCTTGATGGGTATTATGGGTTTAATTCAAATTTTGCCAATGGAATATATATTGCCAGCCAGGATGGCAGTGTCTTCAAGGCATCACAGTCAGATATTACAATAAACAATCCAGCAGAGTCGGTATGGTATAAGCAGGGGCTGACAAGGAAAAATATGGCATATACGAGTGCCTATAAGAATGAAGATGGCAATGACGTTGTAAGTGCATCTGGAATATTGTCAGATGGTTCAGGGCAGCTGAAAGTGATAGCAGCTGACTTGTCTATAGATAAAATTTCTATAATTGTAAATTCATTTATTGATATGGAGGGTGCACATGCTTTTCTTGTTGAGAAAGATACAAGAAAGATAATTGCACACAGGAATTCTTCTATTATTTCAACAAGTCTTGCTGATAACAATGAAGATAAATTTTATAGCAGTGTTAATTCTAAGTTTGAAAATGAAGATTTTACATATTCTTCTGTTGAAGACAATATGACAGTTTTTGAGGAAATTGAGGGAACAGACTGGATTTTGGTTTCATATGTCCCTAAATCACTTGTACTTGCAGATGTCAATGCATTGCGGGCCAAACTTGTTATTATAGGTGTTGTATTGATACTGGTATTGTGTGTAATTATTGACCGTACAATAATTATAATGATACGTCCAGTAGGTAAGATTACAGATACAATTATTACTATGTCTTCAGGTGACTTTACTGTAGATGCAGGAGTAAAAGGACGTGATGAAATTGCTTTGATGGGACGGAGCGTAAGACAGTTTACAGCTTCAATGAGGGAAATGTTAAAAGATATCCATAATATTTCCGGACAGTTAAGTGAACAGGCGTGGAACAGTGATACTATATCATCACGGCTGTACAGTTCAGCACAGACACAGGCAAATTCAATGTCGGAACTTAATACAACAGTTGACCAGCTTTCAATATCTGTCAATGAAATTGCAGAAAATGCAACAAAACTTGCAATGGTGGTTACAGATACGCATGAAGACAGCAGCCGCCTTGATGAGAAGATGAAAGATACAGTTGCTGCATCAGACAAAGGACGTGCTGATATGCAAAAAATTGGTGCTGCAATGCAGGATATAAGCAGTTCAATTAATGAACTCAATATAGCTGTAGATAAAGTAGGTGAAGCATCAGAAGAAATCACAAAGATAGTTGCATTTATTGGTGAAATTGCGGATGAAACAAACCTTTTGTCATTTAATGCTTCTATTGAAGCAGCAAGGGCAGGAGAAATGGGAAGGGGGTTTGCTGTAGTTGCAGCACAGATAGGGCAGCTTGCACAGAACAGTACAGATTCCGTTGGAAGTATTACAAAACTTATTGATGAAATAAGGGGTCTTGTAAATAATGCTGTAACACAGGCAGGAACCAGCTCAAGGAATATTGATGAAAGCAGCAAACTTATATATACAGCGGTAGAAACATTTGATATTATATATAAAAATATAGAAGAAACTAATGAAATGATAGCACATATGATAAGTAAAGTAGGAGAGGTGGATGAGGTAGCAACTACTGTAGCGGCAATTTCAGAAGAACAGGCAGCAAGTTCTGATGAAATACTTGCAACTTCAGAAAATATGGTAGTACAGGCAAATTCAATTTCTGATAACAGCCATAAAGTTGCGGAAGATTCCAAAGTTCTTGCAGAAACAGCAGAGAGACTGTCTAAACAGATAAATACATTTAAAATATAGACAGACAGAAAGGAGGTGGCAGCAGTATGAAGAAAATTTTAAGCTTGTTTGTAGTATTTATGTTATGTGTTAATATGCTTTCAGGATGTAGCAGCAATAGCAGCAAAAACAATGACAATATAAGGATATACCTTACAGTTTCACAGGGTGATACGTTCAGGAATTCTATTATAGATGCAGCAAAAGCGGAGGCTGGAAGAATAGGTGCAGAGCTTGTGGCAGAGGATGCACAAGGTGTTCTTGAAACACAGGCAGCACAAATAAAAAAGGCAGCAGAAGAAGGCTATGACGCAATTTTATGTGGACTAGTAAATACAGATACAGCACTTGAATTTGAAGAGATTGCAGGTGATATACCAATAATATTTTATAACAGCTGCCCTGATGATAAAAGGCTTAAGGCTGACAAGTATGTCTATGTAGGTTCAGATGAAACAGATGCAGGAAGATACCAGGCTGAGTATATATTGGATAACAGCCAGGGGATGGATGAAATAAATGTGGTAATATTTAAGGGCGAACTTGGACATTCTGGTACAAAGGGAAGGACAAGTTCACTTATAAGCACACTTAAAGCTTCTGGCAAAAATGTAAACTTTGTATTTAATGATACTGCAAACTGGGACCAGGAACAGGCAAAAGAATTGTTTAATATATTTTTGTCAACAGGACAGCCTTATGATTTTGTTGCTGCTAATAATGATTCAATGGCACTTGGTGTTCTTGATGCATATGCTGAAAATAATATTAACCCTGCAGATGCACCTGTACTTGGTGTAGATGCCACGGCGGACGGGTGTGCTGCTATTGAAGATGGAAGAATGGTATTTACAGTGTACCAGTCTGCCAAGGGGCAGGGTGAGTATGCTGTAAAGGTGGCAGCAGAACTTGCCAGGGGTGGTTCAATAAGTGACATAGAAGGTGCAACAAAAGATAATAAATATGTATATGTGCCATTTGAAAAAGTAACAGCTGGAAATGTAAGTGAATATAAGTAGTTGTAAAGAAAAAAGAAATAATATGAAGATATTATGCAGCACAGGAACGTATGGCATTAAGATTGTAAATTATTTCTTTATGGTTAATAAATATGAATAATAGTAATTAATATATGAAAGGTGGTTATAAAATGTTTAAAATTAATGACAATTATCTCAAGTTACCAGGAAGTTACCTGTTTTCTACAATAGCAAAGAAGGTTGCGGCATATAGTGAGGCAAACAAAGACAAGGCAGATAATATTATACGCCTTGGTATAGGTGATGTAACACTTCCGCTTTCACCAGCTGTTATAGAAAGGCTTCACAGTGCAGTAGATGAGATGTCAAAGAAAGAAACATTTAAGGGGTATGCCCCGGATTTAGGATATGAATTCCTGCGTACAGCTATTGTAGAGAATGATTATAAAAGCCGTGGATGTGATATTGCAGCAGATGAAATATTTATAAGTGATGGTGCTAAAAGTGATTCAGGAAATATAGGCGATATTTTTGCACAGGACAATAAAATTGCAGTTTGTGACCCTGTTTACCCTGTATATGTAGACACTAATGCAATGGCAGGACGTACAGGTGTATATGACCCTGCAGCAGAGAAGTGGTCTGGTGTAATATATATGCCTTGTACTAAGGAAAATAATTTCTGTCCTGAAATACCAGATAAAACCCCTGATATAATTTACCTTTGTTTTCCAAATAACCCTACAGGAACTACAATAACAAAAGAGCAGTTACAAGTATGGGTTGATTATGCATTAAAATCGGGTTCAGTTATTATTTATGATGCTGCATATGAAGCATATATTTCAACACCAGGTGTACCACATTCAATTTATGAATGCGAAGGTGCTAAGGCTTGTGCTATTGAGCTTAGGAGTTTTTCTAAAAATGCAGGTTTTACAGGTACACGTCTTGGATTTACTGTTATACCAAAAGAACTTAAGAGTGGTGATGTAACATTACACAGCCTTTGGGCACGCCGTCATGGCACTAAGTTCAATGGTGCGCCTTATATTATACAAGCAGCAGGTGCAGCAGTTTACACAGAAGAAGGAAAGAAGCAGACAGCAGAACAGATTGCTTATTATATGAATAATGCAAAGATTATAAGGGAAGGGCTTGAAGCAGCAGGTTATGAAATATATGGAGGTAAAGATGCCCCTTATATCTGGCTTAAAACACCAGATAACATGACTTCATGGGAATTTTTTGACTATTTGCTGGAGAAGCTTAATATTGTTGGTACACCGGGTTCAGGTTTCGGACCTAGTGGTGAAGGGTATTTCAGGCTTACAGCATTTGGAAGCCTTGAAAATACAAAAAGGGCAATGGAACGAATAAAAGCAGGTGAAGCAAGTATATGAGAAAAATAATTAACAGGTTATTATGTACAGTTGTTACAGCATGTATATTAACAGGGATTACAGCGCCGTCTGCAAGGGCAGGCGCTTCCCTGGAGTCTGCTATACAGGTAGCAGACCAGATGCCTGGAGATGATGTTAAAGAAAATACAAAATATGATAAATATATTGCGTTTGGTGCAGATTTAAAACCAGGTGAGAAAACTTCTGTTTTAAATATATTCGGGCTTACAGAAGCAGGGCTTTCAGATTATAAAACAATAGAGATTACTAATAAAGATGAGCATGATTACCTTGATGAATATCTTGACTCATCTGTTATTGGCACAAGGGCGCTTTCATCAGTTATGATTGTAAAGACGGAAACTGGAAGTGGCATTATTGTATCAGTTAATAATATAAATTATTGTACATCAGGGATGTACTGCAATGCATTAATAACAGCAGGCATGAGTGATGCTAGTGTTACTGTGGCAGCACCATTTAATATATCAGGTACTTCTGCACTTGTGGGAGCTATGAAAGCATACTCTGTAATGACAGGGCAGGATATACCAGAATCTACTATGGATATAGCTACAGATGAACTTGTAACAACTGCTGAGGTTGGAGAGAGTATTGGAGACAATGATAAAGTAGTACAGCTTGTAGCAGCTGCAAAGCAGAGGATTTTTGAAGAAGAGCTTTCAACAGAAAGCGATATAAGGGATGCAGTGGAATCATCTGCCGAAGCCCTTAAAATAGATATTGGAAAAGAAGATGTTGAGAAGCTTACAGCAATGCTTAAAAAAGTTTCAGAAGTTGACATAGATGTAAATGCTATAAAGGAACAGGCATCAGAGATTTATAATAAACTTAAAGATGCAGGGATTGATTTTAGCAAAGTTGATACAAAAGGGCTTGCAGAAAAGGTAGGCGATTTTTTCGCAAATATTTTTAACGCAATAAAAGATTTCTTTAGCGGGCTTTTTGGCTAAGATGTATTACACCTTGCCAGGAATATGGATTACAGGAGGCAGACATGGCAAATATTATTTCAGATGAAACTATTGAGTATGTAGGGATACTTGCAAAGCTTGAACTGGACAGTGAGGAAAAGGAGCAGGCGAAGAAAGATATGGGAAGGATGCTTGATTATATAGACAAGCTTAATGAGCTGGATACAGATGGTATAGAACCTATGTCACATATCTTTCCAGTTGATAATGTGTTCCGTGAAGATGAAGTATGTAATGGTGATGGCAGGGAGATTACGCTTGCCAATGCGCCTGAAAGAAAAGAAGACAGCTTTGTGGTACCTAAGACAATAGTTGGATAATGGGACTACAGGCAGTTTTTTGCTGCCAGTAATAAATGCATTGAATGGAGGAAGAAATGTCTTTAATGAATTTGACAGCCGTGGGGCTTGGAAAGAAAATCCAGAACAAAGAAGTATCTGCACCTGAAGCAGCTAAAGCTGCACTGGATGCTATAAAAGCAAAAGAAGCAGAAATAAACAGCTTTGTTACTGTGGACAGTGAAGGTGCATTAAAACGTGCAGAAGAAGTACAGAAACTTATTGATAAAGGGAAACTGGCTGGTCCTCTTGCAGGTGTGCCAGTGGCAGTAAAGGATAATATGTGTACGAAAGGGCTGCTTACAACATGCAGTTCTAAAATACTTGGCAATTATATACCTATGTTTACAGCAGATGCAGTGCTTAATCTTGAAAAAGCAGGTGCTGTAATTATTGGAAAGACTAATATGGATGAGTTTGCCATGGGAAGTACAACTGAAACTTCAGCATTTGGCCCAACTAAGAACCCATGGGATACAGGGCATGTGCCAGGAGGTTCATCTGGAGGCTCATGTGCTGCTGTAGCAGCGGAAGAGTGCCCATATGCTCTTGGTTCAGACACAGGCGGCTCTATAAGGCAGCCAAGTTCGTTCTGTGGTGTTACAGGAATTAAGCCTACTTATGGAACTGTTTCACGTTACGGGCTTATAGCATATGGTTCATCACTTGACCAGATAGGGCCAGTGGCAAAAGATGTTACAGACTGTGCAACAATCCTTGAAGTAATTTCATCATATGACCAAAAGGATTCAACATCTGTTAAAAGGGACAATTATAACTTTACATCGGCATTAGAAGATAATGTAAAGGGAATGAAAATAGGAATACCAGCGGATTATTTTGGTGAAGGCCTGGACAGGGAAGTAAAAGAAGCAGTCCTTAATGCAGCAAAAGAGCTTGAAAAGAAGGGTGCAGTAATTGAAGAATTTAACTTAAGCCTTGTAGACTATGCAATCCCTGCATATTATATAATTGCGTGTGCAGAAGCAAGTTCAAATCTTGCAAGGTTTGATGGTGTAAAATATGGATACCGTACAGAAGATTACAACGGACTCCACAATATGTATAAAAAGACACGTTCAGAAGGCTTTGGTGCAGAAGTTAAGAGAAGGATTATGCTTGGTTCATTTGTACTTAGTTCAGGATATTATGATGCATATTATATAAAAGCGTTGAAAACAAAGGCATTAATAAAAAAGGCATTTGACAAAGCGTTTAATAAATATGATGTAATACTTGGACCTGCTGCCCCACAGACAGCCCCGGCACTTGGTGAGAGTTTAAGTGACCCACTTAAAATGTACCTTGGTGATATTTATACAATTTCTGCTAACCTTGCAGGGCTTCCAGGAATAACTGTACCTTGCGGAATAAGCAGCAAGCGCCTTCCTATAGGTCTGCAGCTTTTAGGCAACTGTTTTGAAGAGAAAAATATAATACGTGCAGCATACGCATTTGAGCAGACAAGAGAGTATGCACACAGCCCGCTTGCATAGCAGAATGGAGGTTTATTAATGAAACAGTATGAAACAGTTATAGGACTTGAAGTACATGTAGAGCTTGCAACAAAAACTAAAATCTTCTGTTCATGCCCTACAGAATTCGGAGGTGCACCAAATTCACATACATGTCCTGTGTGCACAGGTATGCCAGGTTCACTTCCAGTTTTAAATAAAAAGGTAGTAGAATATGCTGTGGCTGTGGGTCTTGCTACAAACTGCAGTATTACACAGAACTGCAAATTTGACCGTAAAAACTATTTTTATCCTGATAACCCACAGAATTACCAGATATCACAGCTTTATTACCCTATATGCAGGAATGGCGGTATTGAAATCACAACAGAGAATGGCATCACAAAGACTATAGGCATACATGAAATCCATATGGAAGAAGATGCTGGGAAGCTTGTGCATGATGAGTGGGGTGAAAGCTCACTTGTAGATTTTAACCGTTCAGGTGTGCCGCTTATTGAGATTGTTTCAGAGCCTGATATGCGTTCAGCAGAAGAAGTGATTGCTTATCTTGACAAGCTGCGCCTTATTATACAATACCTTGGTGCATCAGACTGTAAATTACAGGAAGGTTCAATGCGTGCAGATGTAAACCTTTCTATAAGGGAAGCAGGTACAGAGGAGTTTGGCACACGTACAGAGATGAAGAACCTTAACTCATTTAAAGCTATCGCAAGGGCTATTGAAGCAGAGAAAGAACGCCAGATTGATATAATTGAATCTGGAGGTAAGGTAGTACAAGAAACAAGGCGCTGGGATGATAATAAAGAGTATTCATATGCAATGCGTTCAAAAGAAGACGCCCAGGATTACCGTTATTTCCCAGAACCAGACCTTGTACCAGTAATTATAAGTGACAGCTGGCTTGAAGAAATAAAGTTATCACAGCCAGAATTCCGTGATGAAAAGTTAAAACGTTATAAAGAGGAATATAAAATCCCTGATTATGACGCACAGATTATTACAGGAAATAAACATCTTGCGGATATTTTTGAAGCAGCAACAGCTATATGTAATAACCCTAAAAAGGTTTCAAACTGGCTTATGGTTGAAACTATGCGCCTTATGAAGGAAAATGACATGGAGCCAGAACAGCTTAAGTTTTCACCAGAAAACCTTGCTAAGCTTGTGAACCTTGCGGAGTCAAGGGTAATTAACAGCCAGACTGCCAAAGAGGTATTTGAAAAGGTATTTAGTGATGATATTGACCCTGAAAAGTATGTTGAAGAAAATGGGCTTAAAACAGTGTCAGATGATGGTGCATTAAGGGAAATAGTCCAAAAGGTTATTGAAGAAAACCCACAGCCTGTAGAAGATTACCATAATGGAAAAAAGAAAGCCATGGGCTTCCTGGTTGGACAGATAATGAAAGAAATGAAAGGCAAGGCCGACCCTGCAATGGCAAATAATATTCTTAAGGAATTATTGTAACCGGAAGTTAATCCAGCACAGAAATGAGGAAAATTATGGAAGAAGAACAGGTTTTTGATATTGAGAACAGAAGAAGCAAAAGGATACCTGTTGGTATGCACCTTGAGGTTTCTTCTGTATTTAAGCAGAATAATGTATATGTAAGCAATATTAATGCACCTATAGAAGTTGTGGATATTTCAAAGTATGGAATAGGATTTGTGTCTGCAAGTGTGCTTCCTATAGGGTTTTACTTTGATTCAAGGCTTAAGTTTGAAGATGAAAGAGACTGTATTAACTGTGTTGTAAGGATTGTGCGCAGGAAGAAACGTGATGATGGCCTTACGTTATATGGATGTGAGTTTGTTGGGATGTCTCCTGTATTTGACTATGTATTTGATGATGCTGAAAAAGACTATATAAGCAAAGCAGATTACAGGGGATGCGAATAAATTATTAC
>ERZ778516.501-NODE-501-length-32786-cov-13.160368_pt1 | contig 32786 bp, 30 predicted proteins | sample MGYA00510342_ERZ778516 | MGnify/ENA primary metagenome ERZ778516 (study PRJEB29527, sample SAMN07138961) | mouse gut metagenome | material: feces | host: mouse | place: China:Nanjing | collected 2016-01-25 ... | reverse complement strand
GTACGGCGGCGATGCCCAAAAATCCCACAGCGGCCAGCTCAAAAAACAGCAGTTCACAGGTGATCTCTTTCCTCGCCTTTTGTTCCGGCGTGTTTGTGCCAAGTACCTCCGGGGCGGGGCTGGCCGAGGGCCGCAGAAGGGACAGGGCGTAATCCGCCCGGTGGCGGTCAACGTGTTCCGCACCTTTATAGAGTACCACTTGCACTTCCCCGGCGCTGGCGTCCAGCCCCACGCCGTTGGCGTCAGAGAGCAGGACGGCGTCCATGTTCTCCATGGAGAAAACAGTCTGCACCAGGGGCGATTTTTCCGCCTGCGTCCCCGCTGGGTCGTAGAGATACACATTATAGGGCGGCATCTGCATAAAACGGATATAACCCAAGTTCACATAGGCCGTATAAAGGATCAGAAAGCCTATCGCCATCAGAAAGAATTTCCCCGACATCAGCATCCGGCAGTCCTTTTTGAACAGGGCGCAAAATCCTTTTCCCATCAGGACAGCCCCCTTCCCGTGTACTGGATAAACATATCCTCCAAAGTCGGCTCCTGGGAGTGGATGCTGATGATTTCGTTATGGGCAAAGGGAATGCCCGCCTCCAGTTCCAGGGCCTTGATGGTTTTCGTTTCCCGCTGTCCCTGATACAGATAGTCGATTACAACCCGGTGGTTGCTGTTTTTCTCTTTCAGATTTTTGGGCGTATCCAAAGCGACAATGTTGCCGTTGGAGATGAACGCCACCCGGTCGCACAGGAGGTCGGCGTCCACCATGTTATGGGTGGTGACAAAAACCGTGGTTCCCTTTTTCCGCTCCTGCTCGATAATCCTTCGGAACAGCACCGCGCCGGAGGGGTCAAGGCCGCTGGTGGGTTCGTCCAGGAACAGCAGCCGGGGATTGCTCACCAGCGCCCGGGCCATGCTCACCCGCTGGCGCATCCCCTTGGAGTAGGAGGACACCGGCTTTTTCAGAAAGTCCGGCTTAAATTCCAGCGCATCCAGCAGTTCCCCCACATCCCGCCGCTGCTCCCTGGGATAGAACGAGGCGAAATAGTTCAGATTGTCCACGGCGCTCAAATTGGCGTACAGATAGGGAAACTCAAACAGAACGCCAATCTTCTGAAAAAATTCCTGGCCGTAGGCGGCGGAAATGTCCTGCCCAAACAGGGAAACCTTGCCGCCGTGACCCTTCAAAATTCCAGTCAGAATTTTTTGGGTTGTGGACTTCCCGGAGCCGTTCGGCCCCAGGAAGCCGAAAATCTCCCCGTCCTCCACGGTGAAGTCCAGGCCGTGGAGGGCCTGCTTGTCTTTGCCGTAGGAGAACGTCAGGTTTTTAACCTCGATCACTCGTCATCACCCCACTTCCCGCGCGGGCCTTTCTTCTCCCGCTGGCGTTTGCTCCACCACTTCATAAACTTGACCTTGAAAGGGATGGAGATAATCAGCACCGCCACGATTACCAACCACCAGTACCACTGCAATCCTGAGAACATAAAAAACCTCCCTATGTTAAGATAGGGAGAGTTTAGAGGGCCGGTGTGAAACTGGTGTGATGCCGCTGTGAAATCCGTGTGAAATTATTCTGTGACGGGGATGGAGAAACAGAACCGTACTCCATCCTCCTGGTTTTCTGCACCGTAGGGAAGATTTTGCATGGACAGGATTTGTGCCACGATGGACAGCCCCAGCCCGGAACCGCTGTACTCTGCGCCGCTGTCCCGGTAGAATTTTGTCCAGATTTCAGGCAGGTCACTTTCTGGAATGGGTCGGCCCTGATTGAAGATGGAGAAATGCAGTGCCCCATCATCCACTGTCAGCTGCAACCGCAGAACGCCGCCGGGATACACATTTTTCCTGGCGTTGACGATCAGGTTGCCCAAGACCTGCTCCATGCGTCTCCTGTCTGTCCGAACAAAAATCTTTTGCTCCGGCAGCTCATATTGCAGCTCAAAATCGGTGTCCGGGGCGTCGATCAGGAGCCGCCCGGCTACCGTTTCCGCCAGCTCTACAAAGTCAAACCGGGAAATGTTCAGGCTTGCGGCCCCGCTTTCCAGCGCCGACAAGTCCAGCAGGGTCACAATCAGGTCATTCATGCGTTCCACTTCGGAGACAATCACTTGGGCGTATTTCTGCTTTTTGGCCTCGTCCGCTTCGTCCTGCAAGCCCTCGGCATAGGCCCGGATAATGCCCAGCGGGGTTTTCATTTCATGGGAAAGGCTGTCCACCAGTTCTTTGCGCTCGGCCAGAAGAAGCCGTTCCTTTTCCACGTCCTTTTCAAGCTGCGCGTTTGCATCCTCTAAACGTTCAAGGGCCTGTTGCAGATTTTCAGCCATTGTGTTCAGGCTGGCAGACAATTCCCCAAATTCATCCGTTGAAACAAGATCGCAGAGAGCAGAAAAGTCCAGTCCCGCCATGCGTTTTGCAGAAGCGTTGAGCTTGTCAATCGGTTTTGTGATAAAGCGGCCCATAAGAAAGTCGATGCCGATAATCAGCAGAAACACAAACCCCAGCCAGATTAGAAAAGAAGCATCTTTACTGACCGGCAGGCCGGTGGAGAAAATGTAGGAAAAGATCAACACAGCTCCCGCCAGCTTGGAGAGCATCAAAATCTTTTTCCGGACAGTACGGAGTGAAAATGCTTCTTTCATGCCGTCACCTCGAATTTATAGCCAGAGCGTATCAGTGTGACGATATGCCTGCCTTCGTTCCCCAGCTTTTGCCGCAGGGTTTTGATGTGGGTGTCCACAGTGCGGGTCGTTCCCTCGAAGTCATAGCCCCATACACGATTTAGAAGCTGCTCCCGATTGAATATCTGCCCAGGGTTTGCCATCAAAAAGGCGAGTAGTTCATACTCCTTATGGGTCAAGGTGATCTCCTGACCGCCAAGATAAACCTTGTGTGCGTTGGGGTGGAGCATGATTTTTCCGGCGGTGATCGCTCCGGCAGAAGCGGGGAAGGAACGGCGCAGGAGGGCGTTCACCTTTGCCAGCAGCACCCTGGGGCTGAATGGCTTTGTCATATAGTCGTCTGCCCCGTAATCGTAGCCTCTCAGTTTATCGTCCTCCGCACTCCTGGCGGTGAGCATGATAATGGGCATATCGCTCATTTCCCGCGCCATCTTACAGACGGAAAAGCCGTCCAGATGGGGCATCATCACATCCAGGATTATCAAGTCCATAGGATGATTTTTCAGCGTGACAAGAGCATCTATGCCATCGTCTGCGGTAAAGCAGGTGTGCCCGCCCTTCCGCATATAGTCCGCGATGATGTCCTGCATGGCTTTTTCGTCTTCAACAATTAAAATGTTTGCCATAGGGCCTCCTGATCACTGGTTGATTTTATGTTCCCTTTCATTATATTTTGCTTCACCTGAAAATGCAGGAGTGCCTCTTTTGCACCATTTCCAGGGGACACACTAAACGGCAGGCAGGGCAAGTGTATAACACTTGCGATTTTCGACTTGCGAAAATGCTTGTTGGGATGCCCCAAACCCGTCCGGGACTTCTGGGTGACTGTGAGCAGAAGTCCTCTTGTTTCTTTTAATGAATGCTGTCCTGATAGAACTCATATGCCTCTTTGTCCGTAAATCCTTCATGAACGATTTTCCCAATCGCCTGCGCCATCTCCACGGGATGCGCGCTCTGGAAAATATTTCTGCCCATATCCACGCCTCTGGCACCTTTGGAAATGACGGTATACGCCATGGTCAGCGCCTCCGCTTCCGGAAGCTTCTTTCCTCCCGCCACCACGATGGGCACCGGGCACGCTGCCACGATCTCTTCAAAATGCTCGCAGTTATAGGTCTTCACCAGCTGGACGCCCATCTCTGCCACGATCCTTGTCGCCAGTTTGAAAAACCGGTCGGTCCGCTCCATATCTTTCCCGACTGCCACTACGCCCAAAGTCGGAATACTGTAGCGCATGCCGGCATTGATCACTCTGGACAGATTGTCGATGCTGGAGAGCTGTCCGTCCGCGCCGATGAACGTCTGCACTGCCATGCAGTCCGCATTCATCCGGATCGCCTCCTCAATGTCCACTGCCACCACTTCATGGGAGAGATCCTCATCCAGCATGGAGGAACCGGATGTCACCCGAAGAGCAATGCCTTTCGTGATCTGCGGCGGCACGCAGGTGCGGATGGCTCCTCTCGTCCCCATGAATACATCCACATAGGGAGCCAGCTTCGGAAGCAGCAGATCCAGCCGCTCCAGTCCCGCTGTGGAACCCATAAAATACCCGTGGTCAAATGCGAACATGACGGAATTCCCGCTCTTTGGGTTAAAAATATTGGACAGGTGCTTCTTCATCCCCCAATCCAGACTGTTGGCGCCTTTTACATAAAAACCTTCCTGATTGGCAAAGGGAACGTCCACATGGTAATCCTTTGCTACTTTCACTCCTTCTTTGTCTGCCATCTTGATTCCTTCCTTTCCTGACCAGTCTTCTGATAGTCAATACTATACCTTTTTGGTTTGTTTTTGTCAATCCGGACGCCTGACGAAGAGACAGCCTTTCTCCTTTTGCAGCCATCGGCTTATCTGCAAAGACAGGTCGGACAGCAGTTGACAAACGCCTCCTTTCATGGCAAACTTTTCTTATAGAACGTATTCTGTTTTTAAAGGAGGGGTTATATGTCAGAACCGTTTTTCATGGCGGTGGATGCCGGGACCGGAAGTGTGCGTGCGGTCCTGTTTGATACGGACGGAACACAGATCGGATGCGTCCAGCAGGAATGGGAGCACAGGGAAGATCCCCGCTATCCGGGCAGTATGGATTTTGACTGGGTACCTAACTGGGAACTGGCCTGCGGCTGTATCCGCGGCGTCCTGAAAGAGACCGGGATCCGCCCGGAGCAGGTAGCGGCGGTATCCACCACCTGCATGCGGGAGGGAATTGTCCTCTACGACCGGGAAGGAAAAGAGATCTGGGCCTGTGCCAACGTGGATGCCCGAAGCGACGATGAAGTAGGTAAACTGATCCGGATGAATCCAGAACTGGAAAAGGAGATCTATCTGCGAAGCGGGCAGACCTATGCTCTGGGCGCGCTGCCGCGCCTGCTCTGGGTCAAAGACAAGATGCCCGGGATCTATGAGAAAACAGCCGCCGTCGGCATGTTCAATGACTGGCTCATCAGAAAACTTACCGGAAAGGAAGCCATCGAGCCGAGCAACGGCTCCACCACCGGCATCTTCGACCTGAAGAGCCGCAGCTGGGATGCCTCCATTGCCCGAAAATGCGGCCTGCGGGATGACATCTTTCCCCCAGTGGTGGAATGCGGTACCATGATCGCCACTGTCAGCGAACAGGGCGCGGCGCAGACCGGGCTGAAAGAAGGGACTCCGGTTGTGGTGGGCGGCGGAGACTGCCAGCTGGGAACCATCGGCGTAGGAGCTGTCAGGCCCAATCAGGCGGCTGTCTTCGGCGGCAGTTTCTGGCAGTACGAATTCAACACGGCAGATGGAACGACGGATCCCGGCTGCCGGGTCCGGGTAAACTGTCATGCCGTACCGGGCGTCTGGCAGTATGAAGCCCTTGCTTTTAAACCGGGGCTGGTCATGCGCTGGTTCCGAGACGGTTTCTGCCAGTTGGAACAGGCGCAGAGCCTGCAGACCGGAGAAGATGTCTATGACATCATGAATCGGGAAGCGGAGAAGATTCCTGCCGGCTGCTACGGCATGATGTGTACGTTCAGCGATGTGATGAATTTCATCCACTGGAAACATGCCGCACCGACATTTACCAGTTTCGAACTGGATCCGGCGAAATTCAACCGCTATACCTTCTACCGCGCCATTCTGGAAAATACTGCCCTGCTGGTAAAAGGCCATATGGAACTGGTTCATGAAGCAACCGGCAATCGGCCTTCCGAGGTCATCTTCGCCGGCGGAGCCTCCAAAAGTCCGCTCTGGTCCCAGATTCTGGCGGATGTTCTTGGCATGCCCGTCAAAGTGCCCGTGGTCAAGGAAGCCACCGCTCTGGGCGCCGCCATCCTGGCCGGATACGGCGTCGGCATCTATGAGAGCATCGAAGAAGGCGCAGAGAAGACCGTCAAATGGGATCGGACCTTTGAACCGGATATGGAAAACCATAAGGTTTACGAGGAACTCTACCGTGTATGGCGAAAAGTCTACGCCGCACAGCTTGATCTGGTAAATGAAGGACTGACCAGGTCCATGTGGACGGCCCCGGGACTGTAGGCCGGGACGGACCGCATCCGCCGCATCTTCGCGGGCCGGTCAGATACCGCGTCCAGATGCATATATCCAAACGTATGTTTGTTTCCGGTAAACAGACACCATGGAAAGGAGAGAATTACAGATGTATATAGTAGATGAAAAAGACAGAGAATACCGCTTTTCAGACAGCGGACCCAAATATCTGATGAAAGGCCCCCGCATGAATTTCGCACTTGTGCAGTTCATGCCCGGACAGGATTTCAAGGCACACTATCACAATGTGATGGAAGAAAATTTCTACATTCTGAAAGGAGAGATCGACATCGTCGTGGACGGCGTGGTCAACCATCTGTACCCCGGACAGATGATTCACATCGAACCAGGCGAGATTCACTACTGCAAAAACAGCTATGACAAACCCATCAAGATGGTCTCAACTCTTGCGCCTTATCAGGAGGCAGATAAGGTGGATGTGGAAGACTATACTTATTAGACTATAAAAAGAGACTGCTGCAAAATAAGACCATACAGCGGCATATGGTTGATACACGTCCATTGTCTGTGCCATATGTCGTATGAATCGGATATTTTGCAGCAGCCTGTCTCAAGCCTCCATCATTATTTTCCGGATTTCTTCCGCATTTCCTGTCAGGGAACCCTGCACCATCTCCGGTTTTCCGCCGCCTTTTCCCTGAAACTTTTCGTTCAGTGTTCTGGAAAACGGCCGCAGATCCACGGTCCGGCTTCCAAGAATATAATGATATCCGTTCTCATCCGTTCCAACAAAAACGCCGCAGATACCTTCGCATCTTTCCATGGCAGCATTGACAAAATTCCGTGCCGCAATATTGTCCAGTTCCGCCTCGAAGATACAGACATTCCGGCTCTCCAACGGCAGTTCCTCCAGTTTCCGCTGCAGATACAGGCTCTGCATGCGGTTCAGCTGTTCCCGCAGCCGGCTCTGCTGCTCCTTCAGATGAAGCACCGCTTCCCCGATCTTCTCCGGTTTGGCAGAAAGTGCAACGGATACCTCTGTCACGCTCTGCTGCTTCTTCTGATAGTCTGCCAGCGCACGGCTCCCGCACAGAATCGTCATCCGGCAGCCGCCCCGGTGTTTCTCACAGCTGACGATCTTCAGCAGCCCGATCTCCCCGGACCGGGCCACATGAGGCGCACAGCAGGCGCAGATGTCATAACCGGGAATCGACACGATCCGAACCTGTCCCTCGATCTCGATCTTGCTCCGGTATTCCACGGACTTTAACTGCTCCTTTGCAGGGTACAGCACCTGGACCGGCACATTTTCAAACACCGCACGGTTGGCCCGAAGCTCCAGATCCTGTACCTGCTCTTCTGTCAGCGCTCCGTTGAAATCCAGCGTCGTGATCTCTGTTCCCAGATGAAATCCCACATTATCATATCCGTACAGATTATGGACAAGACCCGATAAAATATGCTCTCCGCTATGCTGCTGCATCCGGTCAAACCGCACTGCAAAATCCAGCTTTCCCTTTACGGTGCGCCCCGGCTCCAGCGGCTCTTTTGTCTCATGGTAAATGACGCCGCCCTTTTCATGAGTGTCAAAGACCTCCACATCATCCAGCACTCCCACATCGCCGAACTGTCCGCCGCCCTCCGGAAAGAATGCCGTCCGGTCCAGTACGATCCTCCATCCTGTTTTTTCTCCATTGGCTGTCAGCTTTTCTTCACAGGACAGCACCGTGGCTTCAAATTCCTTCCGGTGGCTGTCTTTATCGTATAGTTTCTCTGTCTCCCGTCCGGTGGACGTCATCTGTTTTTCTTCCATAAGATATCTGCATCCTCCTGATTCCTGAATTTTCTACAAACTACGCATCCGGAAACAGCAGCTCGTCCAGCGTGGGCCGGAATCCAAAAGTCTGCTTCAGCTCTTCCACTTCCCGGCGCGCTTCCTCTTTCACTGCCTTCGGGATTACTGTCCGCACGGCGCGGATCAGAATATTCTTCGGCGTATGGGACAGATCCACGAATTCCAGCAGCTGCGTCCGGTAGCCGCAGGCAGTCAGGAGATTCCCCCGGACGGCATCGGTCATCAGCGCCGCCGTCCGTTCCTGCACGATGCCGTAGCGGCTCAAAATGGACAGCTCCTCATGTTTCATCTGCCGGTTCAGTTCATGCTGGCAGCAGGGAACGGAAAAGATCAGCTTCGCCTTCCACCGGACGGCGTTATAAAGCGCATAATCCGTCGCCGTGTCGCAGGCATGCAGGGATATCACCATGTCCACCGGAGACGGACAGTCATAACCGCTGATATCCCCCGGTTCAAAATGCAGCCCTTCATAGCCGTATTTTCCGGCCGCCCGGTTACAGCGTTCGATCACGTCCGCTTTCAGATCCAGCCCTGTGATCTGCACATCCAGTCCCTTTCGTTTTACCAGATAATAATAGAGGACGAAAGTCAGATAAGACTTCCCGCAGCCAAAGTCAATCACCCTGATGGGACGGTCCTTCGGCAGACTGCCGATCTCATCGTCGATCAGTTCCACGAACCGGTTGATCTGCCGGTATTTGTCATACATGGAACGGACGACCTTTCCTTCCGCGGTGAAGATCCCCATATCCTGAAGGGGCGGGATCACCGTTCCTTCTTCCAGAATATAGTGTTTTTTCCGGTTATGCGCCTGCTTTTCCTTCGGCGCCTGAGCAGCTCTCTTTCTCTGGCCGGATACCTTTTTGCTCTTGGAGATCCGGATAATATACTCCCACTCTCCGTCCCAGGCGTTGCACTGACGAAAGCCGGCGGACAGAGCGGCCCGCAGATATGCTTCCACCCGGTCCTCTGGCAGATTCTCATGAAACACCTGCTTCTCTGTATATTTTTCCGCCTGCCAGCATGTTTCCAGCCGGTTCAGGACGATCCTGCGGTATTTCTGCTCCGGAGCCGCATGCCCCGGAGCCGCTTTTTGGGCATTGCTCAGGATGATCTTATAGGGTCCGGCCCTCCACAGATCCCCCACCATTTTCTGCAGTTCCTGCTCTGTTTCTTCCATATGTTTCATTATTCCCACTCGTCCAGCTTTTCCAGAAATTCGATCAGTTCCTGCTTGGTCCTGGCGATCTGCTCCTGGTCGTAGGAATCCAGCGCATGTTCGAACCGGCGCAGAACCTGCTCCACCTGCGTGCGTTTGATCCCCAGGCTCTCCTCATAGATCCGCTCTCCCCGCAGCAGAAGAACGCGGTTCTCCTCTTTCTCTCTGGGGTGAATCTTCAGATAGGACAACGTCTCCAGACGCTCCTCGATCTCCTCCTCGCTCAGCTCCAAGTTCCGGTCTTTGAACACCTGACGGGTCTTCTTTCCGGTGGACAGCACCTTCACCTCCACTTCCAGGATGGAATTGATGTCATAGGTGTAGGTTACATCCACGGCCTCTTCCCCCGCTTTATTGGACGGAATATCAATCATCAGTTCGCCCAGGGACAGATTGTTCACCGCAAAACGGCTCTCTCCCTGAAGGATATGAACCCGGATCTTTGTCTGATTATCCCGGACGGTATAGAGCCGCTCGGTCCGGCTGGCCGGGATCACCGTATTGCGTTCGATGATCGGCAGAAATACGCCGTTCTCAAAGCGATGCTCTTCATATTCCCGCACCACCTCGGTTCCCAGTGTAAAAGGACAGACATCCGTCAGAATCACTTCCCGGATCCCGTCCCGGCGCTCCTTCATGGCTGCCTGAATCGCTGCCCCCAGCGCCACGGTCTCATCCGGATTCAGGTTTGTATCCGGAATCATATGGAATAGCTTTCCTGCAAATTTCCGGATGACCGGAGATTTCGTCGCTCCGCCCACCAGCACCACCTTGTCGATGTCCGACAGGCGGATATGGGCATCCTTCAGGCTTCGCTTTACAGGCTGGCGGATCCGGTCCAGAAGCTCTTCGCACGCTTCCTCATAGTCGGACAGTTCCACCTGAAATCTGTATTCCTGCCCGTCGATGTTGCAGTTCATCGTCGAAGTACGGGAATTTCCAAAGCCGATCTTACACAGCTCTGCCTGCTTGCGGATATGTTTGCCTGCTTTCTCGCTCAGGGTAAAACGGTTAATGTCAGGAAATTTCTCATAGAACATTTTCTCCAGCACCGCTGTAAAATCCTCGCCGCCGAGGAAATTGTCCCCGGCCACGGCATGGACCTCCAGAATCGTGTCATACAGCTCCAGGATGGACACATCGAAGGTTCCTCCGCCCAGGTCGAACACAAGGAACCTGGCCTGTCCTTTCTGCTGCCACAGGCCGTAGGCGATAGCCGCCGCCGTAGGTTCGCTGATGATACGCTCCACCTTCAGCCCCGCCAGTTCGCCGGCACGCTTCGTGGCGCGCCTTCTGGCGTCGTTAAAATACGCCGGCACGCTGATAACCGCTTCCGTCACCGGCTCGCCCAGATGCTCCTCCGCATCTTCCTTCAGCACGCGCAGCACGAAGGAAGACAGTTCCTCCGCCGTAAATGTCCTGTCTCCAAGGGAAAATTTTTTCTGGCTCCCCATGCTCCGTTTGAACAGCGCAGCGCCGCTGCCCGGATAGAGAAGCATCCGCTCCATCGCCGATTCCCCCACATAGATCTGGCCCTCCCCGTCGATGCTCACCACCGACGGCGTCATGGGTTTCCCCAGACGGTTCGGTATAATCTTCGGGCCATCTTCCGTATAATATGCCACGAGACTGTTCGTGGTCCCAAGATCGATTCCTACTATCATCTGTCTATCTCGTCTCCTTACGAAGTTTTTTTACCATTTCCTCTACTTCCTGATCCACCGGACACAGTTCATATGCTTTTTCATAGTATTCCAGAGCTTCCTTTTTATGCGCTTCTCCCAGACACAGACAGTAAAGCCCCAGATTCCGGTATTTTTCATAGCATTCCCTGCATCGGCAGTGTTCACACCGGTAACCCGCATCCATCAGCCGGAACATCTCATATGCCCTGCCGGCGTCTCCCATATACAGACTGCATTCTCCGATCCTGGACAGATGCAGCGGACGCCTTGCCGGATAAGCAAGATAAGCTTCCTCAGAAGCCGCATCCGCCAGATAGAGATCGTATGCTTTTTTTGCATGTACTGCCGCTTCTTTTCGATTTCCAAGCAGATAATATGCCCTTGCCAGAAACCGTTCGTTGTGGGCACGGGAAATCACGGATGCATTCCAGCCGCCGTTTTCATAGCCTTTGTTCGCCTTTTCCAGTACCGCAGACGCCGCCCCATAGTCAAAGAAATGGTTCATCAGCCGCTCGGCATAATCCGTATGGCGCACATAGGCATCTTCTTTGATATCCGCCGTCTGAACCGCTTTCTTATAGAAGGCCTTCGCTCTTCTCTGCTTTCCTCTGGCAAACCATACATCCCCGATCTTCAGAAGATGCTCCTTGTCGTTCCACCGGCTGCCCGCCGTCTCATAGGACCTGATGGCATTGTCGTAGTCTTTCATATAGAAATACAGGTCCCCGATCTCCTCATAGAAAACCGTGCGGTCCGGATACCATTCCAGATCCATCTGATAACATACGATCGCCAGCTCGTAATCTCCCAGGATCTCGTAGCAGTCCGCCATATTGCTGTAGGGAAGAATCCTGCGCTCCCCATGCCGCTTCAGCATCTCCAGCGCCTTTTCATACATCTCGATGCTCTTCTCGTATTCGCCCATATGCTTATAGCTGTAGCCGATGTTATTGTAGGCTGCCCAGTCCTCCGGCTGAAAAGTCAGCGCTTTCTCAAAATCCCGGATCGCCTTTTGAAGGCGCATGGCCGTCCGGTGCATCAGTCCTCTGTGAACCAGGATGTAGCAGCCCTCCTGCTTTTCCACCTCCAGATCCGCATAGTGAACTGCCTGCTTATACTCCTCCACCGCACAGGTTCTTTTATACCGTTCCAGATAGATGTCCGCAATCTTCTCGTTCACATCCCGGTAGCTGTCATTCCACTTCACGGCCTCCAGAAAACTCTCAAGAGCCGCGTCTTCCTCGCCCAGCTCCTCCTTGCAGCATCCGATGCCGTAGTGATAACCTGCTGTCTCGTCATATTCCTCCCTGGCCGCCGCATAAGCGTCCAGCGCCTTTTTATACTCTCCCTTTCCCCGGAGAACCTCCCCCTTCACCATATAATGCTGGCTTTTGGACGGATTTTGCCGGATGGCCTTCTCCAGACTGTTCAGCGCCCGATCATACTGATCGTCGTCCCAGTATAGAAGTGCAATCTCAAAATCAATCTCGGACAGGTCCTCCATGTCCGTATCCGCCGGGTCAATGGACTGCTTCAGCCCCTGCAGGATCTCCATGGGTTCTTTCCGGTCCTCCTGACTCTCCGACAGATACCGGAGCGTCTTTGCCTGAAAATATTTCATCCTGTCGCTGAATTCCACCTGATTTTCCATCGCACGGTCCAGCGTCTGCTTCGCATCGTCATACTGATCATAGATCAGAAATACCTGGATCGCCATCAGGTAGGGCTTATAATGTCCCGGATAGATTTCCACCGCGCGGTGGTAGTCGTCCACCACGCCCTGGGCATTGCGCATCTCAAAATACGCTTCCTGACGGGTCAGATATGCAGGATAATATCCGGCGTCCAGAGCAAAGACCGCTTCGCATTCGTCTACCGCTTTTTCATACTCCTTCATGGACAGCCACACCTGGGCCAGACTGCTCATGGCCCCGAGCCTGTCATAAATATCATCGGTCTCTTCCTTCGCCCGGTTCAGATATTCTGCCGCTTCCTCATATTTTTTCTCTCTGGACAGGCAGATCCCCAGCATCAGGCAGGCCGTCCCTTTTCTTCGAAACCGCTTCACGGATTCTTCGCTGCCGTCATCCACTGTCTGTTCAATCAGGGACAGCCAGAGCCGAAGTTCCGGTATCGCCTCCTTATTCCGGTCCAGGGCTGCCAGCACTCTGCCCTTCAGATTATGATAAGTGTAATAAATATCTTCGCCCGGCGTAATCTCATCAAGGATCCGGATCGCCTCTTCCGGATGCTTGTTCTGATATTCACACCATGCCATCTCCACACGGACCGCGTCTTTTCCATCCTCATCTTCGGACTCATCCAGCTGCCTTCTGTATTTCTGAAGCAATATCTCGTTTGCACGCTCGATATACTCGTCTGCGCGCTGTCCGGAACCGTCCTCCTCCCAGAGGTCCAGCGCCATTTCCTTTGCTTTTTCTGCAGTCTCTTCCTTTTCCAGATAATACCGGATCATCCCGACTTTTGCCCCGTAGGCATCCGGGACCTGACTCCACCAGGAAAATGCGGTCTCTTTCTCCCCGGCATTCCATTTGGCTTCTGCCGCCATGGATACCATGTAGCCGTTCTCCGGCCAGTAGGCATACATCCAGTCCGCCAGTTCGGAAGCTTTCTCCAGGTCGCCCCGGGCCAGTATCAGCTTCACCTTCTCAGCCTCTTCCCACGGATACCAGACGCCGTATGCTTCCAGCTCCGACAGCTTTTCCTCTGCACTGTTATATTCCTGCTGATCGCACAGCCCTCTTAACTCCATATAGCCTCTGATATACGCATCCACGTTCACATCCGGATTCCGGTCCGCCCCGTCTCTCAGAGTCATTCTGGAAAAATCAATAAAATATTCATATTCGGTATAGTGCTTTACATAATCCAGAAAATCTGCCGGATACTGCTCCTTCAGGGATTCATAGTCTTCCACAAACTGAAATTCCCGGTCCAGACACTGCCATACCTCCATGGGAAGATAAAAATGCGACAGCAGATAGCCAAGCATCGCATCCCTGGCATCCAGAGAACTGTCCAGTCCCTGGCATACCTCTGCATCCAGAAGCTCTCTCCAGGCTTTCACATCTCCCCGGCTTCTGAAATCCCTGTAGACCTCATCCACCTGCCCGATCCACAGTTCCAGCTCCGTCTTCTCTTTTTCTTCTTTGGAATCCTTCTCTCTTTCCTCCTGCAGAAGCATAAGCGCCTGCTCATAGGCTTCCCGAAGCTTCCGGAAACCTTCCGGATCATCCTCCGGATTCGTCACCTTCAGCTTCTTCCTGTACGCGGCCTTTACCGCCCGCTCGTCTGTCAGCCCGTCCATCTCCAATATGTGAAAGATCAGTTCCTTTTCCATGCGGTTCACCCCTTTAAGCAATTCCTGTATGATGTTCTTTTGACAGTATAGCACTTTTAGAACGTCTTGAGTAGAGAAAATTCTATTAAAAAAAGACTGCCGCAAAACAACCGCTTCGCACAATCCATCATACCGCTCTTCTGAAGCTTGCAGCCATGGATTGCAGCACCGCCTGATTTTGTGGCAGCCTCTGTAAGGCTGTACCGTTTTGCGCCCTTACTGCGCGGAGCCTGTCTCCCGCATCATTACTGTCTGTTTTCTTCTGTACCCCTTACCAGCGAAGACAGCGCCAGAAGCGCCAGCACATTGGGAAGGACCATCAGCTGATTAAAAGTATCTGTCAGTTCCCAAACCAGATCGTTGGACAGGCAGGAACCAAGAAAAACGAACAGGACAGCCAGTACGGAATAGACCTTCACGCCGGTATCTCCAAACAGGTATTTCACATTGATCCGTCCGAACAGATTCCAGCTGATGATCGTGGAAAAGGCGAAAAAGAGCAGACAGACCGCAATAAAAATATTGCCGATGCTGTCGCCGAATACGGAAGCAAAGCCAAGCTGCGCCATATTGGTCTTGCTGACGCCTTCTGCCGCGCCTCCTGCCAGCACTCCATTTCCCGCATACAGGGTGGAGATCACGATCAGGGCAGTCATGGTCAGCACCACAAAAGTATCGATAAATACGCCGAGCATGGCCACCACCCCCTGGTCGTGGGGGTCCTCTACCTCCGCCATGGCATGCGCATGAGGCGTCGACCCCATACCGGCCTCATTGGAAAAAAGCCCCCGCTTCACGCCCTGCGTCACCGCCGTCTTCAGCGCATAGCCAAAGCCGCCGCCGATGATCGCCTGCGGTGCAAAGGCATACCGGAATATCATGGCAAAAGTCTCCGGCACATACTGGAGCCGGCAGATCAGAAGGACCAGTCCTCCTGCCAGATAGATTACAGCCATGACCGGCACCAGCTTCTCCGTTACGGATGCGATCCGCTGTGCGCCGCCGATGAAGATGAATCCTGCCAGAACCGCCACCGGAATACCGACGATCCATGCCGGCATGCCGAACGCATTGCTGCAGGTCTCCCCTATGGAATTGGACTGTACCATACAGCCCATAAAGCCCAGCGCAAGGATGATCGCCACTGCAAAAAATCCTGCCAGAAATCTGCCGAACCCGTTGGGAAAGGCTCTGCAGATATAATAAACCGGTCCTCCGTGGATGGAGCCGTCCTTCTCCACAATTCTCGTCTTCTGGGCAAGCACTGCCTCCGCATAGACCGTCGCCATGCCGAAAAAGGCAATGATCCACATCCAGAAGATTGCTCCCGGACCGCCTGTCAGGATTGCCCCGCAGGCCCCGATAATATTTCCGGTACCGACCTGCGCCGCAATCGCGGTTGTCAGCGCCTGAAAAGAAGTAAGCCCACCTTTTTGGCTGCTGCCCTTCGAACCTGTTTTGCCAAAGACCAGCTTTATTCCTTCGCCGAAGCATCTCACCTGCACAAACCGGGTCTTCACACTGAAAAACAGGCCGCATCCCACCAGCAGGATCACCAGAATGTAATCCGAGAGATACCTGTTGATGGTCTGTACTACTTTTAATACTGTTTCCATGTCTGTATTTCCTCCTGTACGAATACTCTTCTCATGAAAAAAGCTCCGGACTCTCTGCCATGCAGAAAGAATTCCGCACAAAAAGCTGCCGATCACTCGACAGCTCCGGAAAACAAAGAAAACAGGGACTCTACGTCCTTTGAAAAGCCTGCTCTGTCCTTTTTGCCTGAGAGATTCAGCGTCGCCGCCTTGCACCTTCGGCACCCAACCGGATGGGATTCTCCAGAGTCTCCTCGACCTCCGGTCCGGACAATGCCGTTCCAGAGGCTTCCTCGGATACTTTCATCATGTATATGGACTATAGTATAATTGTATACACACAGAATGTCAATTGTTTTATTTCCCATGAAGATCTATTTCATGGATGCCACCTGATCAAATTCCTCCTGAATCTCCCGGGACGGCTCTGCAGTCAGAAGGCTGACCGCCACATTCACTGCGAGCGCCACCAGAAATGCCGGGAGCAGTTCGTAGATCCCAAGGACGCCTCCCATGGGGCGTACGAGGAATTTCCATACAAAGACCATGACGCCTCCGCTGACCATGCCCGCCAGCGCCCCCGGAAGATTCGACCGCTTCCAGAACAGCGCCAGCAGCACCAGCGGCCCAAAGGAAGCGCCGAAGCCGGCCCATGCAAAGGACACGATCTGGAACACCGAACTGTTGGAATCTCTCGCAATGAACATGCCGATCACGGCGATGAGCAGTACGGTCACGCGCGCCACCCGCATACCGGTCTTCTCGTCCATATCCTTCATGAACACTTCTTTCAGGATGTTCTGGGAAGCGCTGGAGGAGGCAGCCAGAAGCTGAGAATCCGCCGTGGACATGGTCGCCGCAAGGATTCCCGCAAGGATCACGCCTGCGATCAGCGCCGCGAACACTCCATGGGTGGCGATCAGGTCTGCAATCGTGATGATGATCGTCTCCGAATCTTCCAGCGCCGGAATGGAACCGACTGCCGTCATGGCATTTCCAACCACGCCGATGAAAATGGCAACTGTCATGGAGATCACGACCCATATGCTGGCAACCCTTCTGGACAGCTCCAGCTTCTTCGCGTCCTCAATCGCCATAAAGCGCAGCAGCACATGGGGCATTCCAAAATATCCAAGTCCCCAGGCCAGCATGGAAGCGATATTCAGCGCACCGTAGGCGGATGCCGTACCGGATACCGGATCGTGGATTTGGGTCAGGCTGAAATACCCTGCCATAGCTCTGGCATTGTCAACCACCGCGCCGAAGCTTCCCACATTGTGGATGCCGAAGCCGAAGACCACGATGATCGCAATCGTCATGATGATGCTCTGCAGAAAATCCGACGTACTCGCTGCCAGAAATCCGCCCAGCGTTGTATAAGCCACAATCACAATGGCGCTGATCACCATGGCCGGTATATAGTCCCAGCCGAACAGGCTGGAAAAGAGCTTGCCGCAGGCTGCAAAGCCGGAAGCCGTATAGGGCACAAAGAAAATGATGATCAGTACGGCAGCAATGACAGATAATATCTTCTTCTCATCCCGGTAGCGGTTTGAGAAAAACAGCGGCAGCGTTGTGGCGTTTCCGCATGCATGGGTGTAAAAGCGGAGCCTTTTTGCCACAATCAACCAGTTTACATAAGTTCCTACAGCAAGGCCGATGGCCGTCCATGCCGCATCGGCAAGACCGGTCACATAGGCAACGCCCGGAAGCCCCATCAACAGCCAGCTGCTCATATCCGACGCTTCCGCGCTCATGGCGGTGACAAACGGCCCCAGCTTCCTCCCTCCAAGATAAAAATCTTCCGTCGTATGATTTTTTTTTGCCAGAACCGCGCCAATACCCACGACTACCGCCAGATAGGCAAGGATTGCAAAAAGCATAATCAGGTTTGCAGATGTCATAACTTTATTCTCCCTCTCATTCTAATATTGTTCTGCTTCAAAAGCGCTTATTTTGCGCACTGTTTTTGCATTTTAACACAATACCGAATGGAACGCAATACAGAGTAAAGTACAGAATATGTTCTGGTTTATCGTACTTTCAGGCTCTGCAGCATCAGCGGAAGCTTTCTGGCCGCTTCCTCCGAAAGAGAATATTCTCCTTTGCGCAGGCACCATTCATAGAGCAATGCCCGTTCACACATGGCATAATAACGTACCATTTCACCAACCCCCAAATCCGGTATCAGCTCTCCACGCTCTCTCCCGCGTGTTATGATCCGGCGGAGCAGTTTATAATAAGTGCGGTCGTGGTCCAGAAGAGGTTTTTCTCCTCTGGTCGTAAGCTGCGTGGAATAAAGCTCGGTCAGAAGTTCCAGATTGATGGAGTCTTCGATCATGATCATCAGCTCATGGTTCAGATACAGAAGCACCTCATAACTGTCCGCATCTTCTGCGATCCCCGGCTCCAGCTCTTCATATTTTTCATCCATCATATAGGCAAGAGAACCCAGAAGCGCGTCCTTTCCTTCAAAATAATGATAGAAAGACCCCTTTGAGGTTCCGGATACTTCTATGATCTCCTCGATCGTCGTATCCTCATAGCCCTGCTCATAAAACAGCTTCCATGCCGCCGATACAATCCTGCTCTTTGTTTTTCTCTGATTCTTTTTTGCCATATTTCGTTCTCACCTTCCAACCTTTTATATGGAATAATCCTGTCCATGTTCACTGCTCCAGCTCACCAGGTCCTTAAGCGTCACGGTATCCACCACTCCCCGAATGGCCTCGTCCAGCTTTTTCCAGAGCAGAACCGTCACGCAGTCATCCCTTCTGCTGCAGCTTTCTTTGCCGTATTCCAGACAGTTTACCGGAGCCAGACTCCCCTCGGTCAGACGAAGAATCATCCCAACCGTGTATTCTTCCGGACTTTTTGCCAGAAAATATCCGCCCTGCGGTCCGCGGACGCTGCGGACAAATCCTGCTTTATTCAATACCGATATGATCTGTTCCATATATTTTTCAGAGATCTCCTGACGGCCGGCAATATCCTTCACCCGCACCGGACTGCCCGAATCTGCCAGTGCAAGATCCAGCATGATCCGAAGCGCATAACGCCCTCTTGTAGAAATCTTCATCCTGCACCTCCTCTATCTTCCGGAAAATTCCGCCAGCAGATGCGGAAACATGGATATACTTCGTTTCAGAATCCCGTGAACATGGGCAATCGCCACTCCATAATTCGTCATGGGGATTCCCTGGTCAGAGGCACATTTCATCCGGTAACGGACTTCCCGTTCATTCAGCATACAGCCGCCGCAGTGCAGTACCATGGCATATGAGGACAAATCCTCCGGAAATTCTGTTCCGGAACAGAAGGTGAAGGAAAGTTCTTTTTTCGTATACTCCTGCAGCCACCGGGGCAGCTTCACGGTTCCGATATCCTCACACTGCCTGTGGTGCGTACAGCCTTCCGCAATCAGAATCCGATCCTGCTCCTGAAGGCGGTCCATCGCCGCTGCTCCCCGCACGGTATCCTCCAGTATTCCCTTATAACGTGCCATCAGGATCGAAAAGGAGGTCAGCGGTATCTCTTTTGGAGTCTCCTTTGACACCCGCCCAAACGCCTGACTGTCCGTTATCACAAGCGACGGCGTTTTTCCAAGCGACATCAGTGTCTCTTTCAGTCCGGTCTCCCTGACCGTCACCGCCGCCGCGCCTGCATCGATCACATCCCGGATCACCTGCTGCTGCGGCAGAATCATGCGCCCTTTGGGCGCGGCCGAATCCATGGGCGTTACCAGCACCACAAAATCCCCGGGAGCGATCAGATCCGCAACCAGCCGCACGGTTCCTTCCTTCGGCGCCAGCGCCCCCAGGCGCTCTTTCAGTTCCTGGATTCCCGCTCTGTTCTTCGCGCTGACATAAAGCTTTTCTGCATCATTCGGAGGACAGGCTTTCAGAAGATCCGACTTGTTGCAGACGATCAGATAAGGAATCTCCTTTTCCCGGAACAGGGACAAAAGTTCTTCTTCGCAGGCTCCGATTCCCTTCTGCCCATCCGTCACAAGTACCGCAATATCGGTCTTGTTCAGTACCTGCCTGGTCTTCTTCACCCGAAGGGCGCCAAGACTGCCCTCATCATCATACCCCGGCGTATCGATTATAACCACCGGTCCCAGCGGAAGAAGCTCCATTGATTTTAAGACCGGATCTGTCGTCGTTCCCTTTGTATCCGAAACCACTGCCAGCTCCTGCCCGGTCACCGCATTTACCACGCTGGATTTTCCTGCATTCCTCCTTCCGAAAAAGCCGATATGCACCCGGTTCGAAGCCGGCGTATCATTCAGTCCCATAAATATCTCTCCTTTCCTGATCGTTTCGCTGCAGGAGCCGGCGCGCCTTCCGGCCGGGGCAGGCTCTGTGCCTGTCCGGACGCCTGCAGCCCATGTACCCTATTTTTCATACTTATATTATAGGAAATTTTCAGACACAATGCAAGCAGAGGTTTCCCTCCCTGCTGTTTTGTGTTACAATACAGTTACTGTTCAGACGCCTGCCGGCGCAGGTGGGGGAAACAGCAGACTGCAGACAGGGAGGAAGCAGCATGTATCAGATTACAGACTGGTGCCGTCATTTTGTACAGATGCAGGTGACGCCCGGCGACCTGTGTATTGACGCAACTATGGGAAACGGACATGATACCGAACTGTTGTGCCGGCTGGCCGGAGAACATGGAAAGGTACTTGCTTTTGACATTCAGGAAAAAGCGCTTCAAAATACGAAAAAAAGACTGCAGAAAGCAGGTGTTCCGGACAATTACCGGCTCATTCTGGATTCCCACAGCCATATGATACAATATGCGGATGCCGACAGTGTAAGCTGCATCCTGTTCAATTTTGGATATCTGCCCGGCGCGGACCATTCGACTGCCACACAACCGGAGACCAGCCTTCAGGCCATCCGGCAGGGGCTTTCCCTTTTGAAAAAAGACGGGCTCATGAGCCTGTGCATTTACAGCGGGGGCGACACCGGCTTTGAAGAACGGGATACGCTGCTTTCCTTTTTAAAAGCGCTGGACTCCAGGAAGTATCTGGTCGTCCTGTCTTCTTATTACAACAGGCCCAACCATCCTCCGATCCCCGTTCTGGTCCGGAAGCTTCTGTAACTTCTGTACCGGAAGCAGTCAGGGGCCTGCACAGGCTCCCCTTATGCATCCGTCCCCTGATCTTCCCGCTCTGCTGCTTCCTTATAGATCAGACATGCCGCATGGTTGGGGCATGTTTCATAATTACAGTCAAATTCCGTCAGCTTCAAAGTTCCATCCTCCCGGCGCTCATATTCACACGCCACGGTCCGCGTCTCATTGCTGCTCCGGCAAAATCCGCTGATGAATGCTTCTACGATCTCTCCCATCCTGAATGCCTTTCTTTTTCTGCACTCTGCATAAACAGCCGTCATCCTCCGGCGTCAATCCGAACATCCGTTCGTATCCGCCTTTCCGGGAACCGGCATTCCCGGAAGGTGCATCCGTCCGCAGGGGCTGGTTCCGCATGCATCCGAACCATGCCGTCCTGCTGGAAACGGTCTACATGCAGAGCGGATATTTCTCTGTCAGCCCCTGAATCAGCGCTTTTGCCTTCGGTGCTGCAGACTCTCCTTCTTTTAATATCATGGCGACCGCATCTGCAATCGTATCCATATCTGCTTCGTTTAATCCCCTGCTGGTCACAGCTGCCGTTCCAAGGCGGACGCCGCTGGTCACAAAAGCAGAACGCGGATCGTTCGGGATCGTGTTCTTATTCGCTGTAATATTTGCCAGCTCCAGAAGATTCTCCGCATCCTTTCCGGAAATGTCAAGATTCGTCAGATCCAGAAGCATCAGATGATTGTCCGTTCCGCCGGATACGATCCGGATCCCGCGGTCCATAAGCCCTTTGCAGAGCGCTTTCGCATTTTTCACAATATTCTGCTGATACACTTTATAGGCTTCTGTCTGACATTCCTTCAGGCACACCGCTTTTGCCGCGATCACATGCATCAGCGGGCCTCCCTGGATCCCTGGGAACACTGCCTTGTTAAAGTTGAACTTTTCTGCGGTCTTTGCATCAGACATGATCATACCGCCTCTGGGTCCGCGCAGCGTCTTGTGCGTGGTCGTCGTCGTCACATGCGCATAGGGAATGGGGCTCGGATGTACGCCTGCTGCCACAAGACCTGCAATATGCGCGATATCGACCATCAGATAAGCGCCTGCTTCATCCGCAATCTCACGGAATTTTTTAAAATCAATCGTTCTTGCATAAGCGCTGGCGCCTGCCACGATCAGCTTCGGACGGCATTCCAGAGCAATCCGGCGCACCTCCTCATAGTCAATAAATCCCTCGTCGTTTACACCATACGGATATACTTCAAAATATTTTCCGGACATGTTCGCAGGGCTTCCATGGGACAGATGTCCGCCATGCGCCAGATTCATGCCCAGCACCCTGTCCCCCGGCTCCAGCATGGCAAAAAAGACCGCCATATTTGCCTGTGCGCCGGAATGGGGCTGTACGTTCACGTACTCACAGCCAAACACCTCTCTGGCTCTTGCAATCGCCAGATCCTCTACCACGTCGACACACTCACAGCCGCCGTAATATCGTTTTCCGGAATATCCTTCTGCATACTTATTGGTCAGCGGGCTGCCCATGGCAGCCATTACTGCTTTGCTTACCCAGTTTTCTGATGCGATCAGTTCAATATGGCTGTTCTGCCTTGCCATCTCGTCGGTAATGGCAGCCGCAACCTCCGGATCAACTGCTTTTACTTCGTCCAATGAATACATAAATTCCTCCTGTCATCGTCATCTGTTTTTCTCTCAAAGACATCTGTTTTTCACAACCATCACTTTAACATGGTTATTTATATTTTTCAACCTTTTTTCAGCCTTTCCCAAAACAATTATTTTTAAACGCCGAATTCCCGGATGTTTCTCAAAATTTCTTTCCATCTTTCCCGGTTTCTGTTATGATAAAGAAGATCTACTGTAAATGCAAACAGCATCCGCAAAATCATGCAGATGCCAGCCTCACAAAAGGAACCTGTTATGACAATCCTATCAAACTTCCTGCTGCTTTATCTGATCCTCATAAACCTGACCGGCTTTTCCATGATGGGAATCGACAAGCGAAGAGCGCGAAAATACATGTGGAGAATCTCGGAACAAAACCTGTTTCTGGCCGCAATCCTCGGAGGTTCTGTGGGAACCCTGGTTGGCATGTATACGTTCCGGCACAAAACCAGGCACTGGTATTTTGTGGTCGGCATGCCGCTGATTCTGATCCTGCAGGCAGGTATCGCAGGATATTTTTTCTTCCGGCTGTAAGTGACCAGAAGGACACCGTCTGAAGAATCCCAAGAAAGGAGCTTACTGTCATGGATATCAATTACGAGCTGTACAAAGTATTTTACCATGTTGCCATTTCCCTGAGTTTTTCAGAAGCATCCAAGAAGCTCTACATCTCCCAGTCCGCGGTCAGCCAGTCCATCAAGGTACTGGAAAAAAAGCTGAACCGGACGCTGTTCATACGCAGTACCAAGAAAGTACAGCTCACACCGGAAGGAGAGATCCTGCTCCGGCATGTGGAACCTGCCATGAATCTGATCCGGCGCGGGGAAGCACAGATCATGGAAACCGACACGCTGAACGGCGGCCAGCTCCATATCGGGGCCAGCGATACCATCTGCCGGTATTTTCTTGTGCCCTATCTGAACCGTTTTCATAAGGAATATCCGCATATTCATATCAAGGTCACCAACCAGACTTCCATTCGATGCGTGGATCTGCTGGAAAACGGTTCTGTGGATCTGATCTTTACCAACTATCCCAACTCCCGGCTGGATCACAGCTTCCACATCCGTTATATCCGAGAATTTCACGACTGTTTTATTGCCAGCCGGAAATATTATGGAGAACTGGAACACCAGACCCTGTCTTTTCAGGAACTTCTGGAATATCCGATTCTGATGCTCGGACGAAACAGCACCACCAGTGAGTTCGTCCATTCCATGTTCCAGCAGCATCAGCTGGACCTGGTGCCGGAGATCGAGCTCAGCTCCAATGACCTTCTTCTGGATCTGGCCAGCATCGGGCTCGGAATCGCTTTTGTTCCCGATTTCTGCGTGACGCAGAAGCTTCATGAACTGTTTCCCATCGGGCTGAAGTCCGAACTTCCCCCCAGAAAGCTTGCCGTCGTCCACAGCGAACAGATGCCTGTCAGCCGCGCCGCCCGGCAGTTTATGAGCTACTTCTGATGTCCGCTTCCTGTTCTCTCCTGCCGGTCCCAGAAATCCTGCAGATAACCGGTGAGGGAATCAATGCGGCAGTTCACATGCTGTTCCCATTCTCTTGGGAACAGTCTCTGGCAGGCAGGACTCCGGAAACGTTCATCCAGAAGCAGAATCACCCCCTGGTCTTCGTCCGTCCGGATCACGCGCCCTGCCGCCTGCAGCACTTTATTCATTCCGGGGTACTGATAGGCGTAGGCAAAACCGTCCATTCCCTTTCTGTCAAAATAATCCTTTACGATCTCCCGTTCCCGGCATACCTGAGGAAGTCCCGTCCCGATCACCAGCGCGCCGATCAGCCGGTCGTTTGTCAGGTCGATCCCTTCTGAAAAAATACCTCCCATGACACAGAAGGCTGCCATGCTCTCCTTGCGTTCTTCCTCGAACCGCTCCAAAAACCGTTCCCGTTCCTCCTCATCCATGCCGGAGTCCTGGCGGATACAGAGCATTTCCGTCTGTCCGAGGCATCTTCCATACACCTCCTCCAACATCCGGTAGGAGGGAAAAAACACCAGATAATTTCCTTTATGGCTCTGTACGGTCCGGCAGATATACTCCGCCATTCTTCTGTACTCTTCCTCGCCCCTCCTTGTATAGCGGCTGCTCACATCCGTTCCCACCAGAAGCAGGCGTTTCCCCGTGTCAAAGGGGGAACGGGCATAGACTGCATAGTCCTCCATCTCCCCGGTCAGCAGATCCTTATAATAATTCACCGGCAAAAGAGTTGCTGAAAAAAAGACCGAACTCACTCCCCGGTCCAGACACAGCCGGAGATTGACCGCCGGGCGGATGCAGTACAGGTGGATCAGAAACCGCCCTTCCCCGTCCAGCTCTGTATAGATCTCATAGTTTTCATCCACCCGCTCACTCATATTCATGAAGTTCCGTATCTCAAAATAAAAATCCGTAATCGTCTTCCGGAGTTCCTCCTGTACAGGCCTTTCCAGAAATTTTTCCATCTCCGAGACCAGATGCAGCAGATGCAGCGTAAAACCGCCCACCTGCGAAAGTCTCTGAAATCCGCCTTCACACTCCCTTTTCAAAGTAAGCAGGTGGCGGTTGCACCGCTCCAGCGCCTGCGTGAGCGCATCACTCTTTCCCCGGACCAGACGCCGGATCTTCAGAAAATCCTCCTTCACAAGCGCTGCGCTGTACATGGTCCGCCCCCGCTCCACCAGATTATGCGCCTCATCCACCAGAAACAGATATTCTCCTTTTACATTCTCTCCGAAAAACCGTTTCAGACAGACATTCGGATCAAAGACATAATTATAGTCGCAGATCAGCACATCGACCCACAGTGCCAGATCCAGATTCAGTTCGAAGGGACAGACCCGGTATTTGTGAGCCTGCTGAAGGAGCACCTCTCTGGTCAGAGAATCCGGTCCGCAGGTCCACAGGTCATAGACCGCTTCGTTAATGCGGTCAAAATGCCCTTTTGCATAAGGACAGTGATCGGGATTGCATTCCGTCTCTTCACAGATGCACAGCTTTTCCTTTGCAGTCAGTACAATGGATTTTATATGAAGTCTCTGTTCCCGCAGAAGCTCCAGCGCATCCTTTGCCACCGTTCTGGTAATTGTCCGGGCGGTAAGGTAGAAAATCTTGTCGCTGATCCCCTCTCCCACCGCTTTCAGGGCCGGAAACAGTACCGCCAGTGTTTTGCCGACTCCGGTGGGCGCCTGAATAAAAAGCCTCTTTTTGCGCAGAAAGGTTCGGTACACACTTACAATCAGTTCTCTCTGTCCGGTCCGGTATTCATACGGAAAGGAAAGTTCCTGAAGGGACTGTCTGCGCTTTTCTTTCCATTGATACGCAAAGTTCACCCACTTCTCATACTCTTTCATCAAACCGGAAAACCATTCTGACAGCTCCTCATAACTGTGGTCCGCCGTAAAATACCGCATCTCCTCCGTATCCAGATTCGCATAGACCATTCGGGTGCGTACTTTCTCCAGATGATTCTGTTCTGCATGGATCCATGCATAACACATGGCCTGTGCCAGATGCACCGGAACAGCCTCCTCCATCCCGGAGATATCCCTGCAGGTTCCCTTGATCTCATCAATGGTCACCGTTTCCTCATCTTTCCATATGCCGTCCGCCCGTCCCTCCACACTGACGCACAGCTTCCCCAGTTCCACCTGATATTTCAGGCTTACTTCCGCCTGATATCCGGCTCCCATGCGCCCCTGTATCTTCCGATGCAGCCGGCTCCCTGCCTGCATGACCTCTGCCTCCCGGCGCCCGCCATACCGGTTGTCCAGATCCCCGCTCCTGAGCAAAAATTCCACCAGATTGCGGACCGATATACGAAGCACTGCCTGTTCCATAACTGTTCCCTTCCCCGTCTGAATGTTTCTGTCCTGTCAGCGGCAGCGACAGGATCTTTTACAGTATAGCATATGCCTGTCTTTTTTGTACACGGAAAAAGACAGCGCCCGAAGGAACTGTCTTTAAAGGGGGTATTTATAGGGTACAAAACATAGAAACTGGCTAATTTAAGCAACCGCATACTTCTGTAAAAATCTTTCAAATTTCGGACTCTCGCCGTAACATTTTACAGTCAGTACATTGTTCAGGTCCATACTCATAACACCGAGAATGGATTTCGCGTCAATCAGAATCCGGTTATAGTTCAAATCAATATCAAAGTCACATTCTGTTGCCGCTTTTACAAAGTCACTTACATCACTTACATTGAGCTTAATTCTCGTCTCCCGCATTGTGGTCATGCTCCTCCATAAATCAAAACTGTGCCGGTTACAAATTGTGTCTGTTTATTTTGTGAATGTAGGATTTATTATACTCAACTTTTGAAATCTGTCAAATCTTATCCCCTGAAATCCGCCCTTTCGCTTCTGTATAATATGCATAATTTCCCGCAAATTCCCCCCTTTTATTTTTATAGAATAAGCCGATGCACCAAAAAGGTTCCGTATTTTTTCTTTACATCCCTTTCATTTTTCAGCCTTTTCCTTCCTTTTTCTTTTTGACAGTTTTTACAAAATTAACGGTTTCAGGCATATTTTCTACGTTGTTTTTGAATCGGCAAATTCATTCATAAACGGACGGAATTTTCTCGGAAGGAACGACATCTGAAGCCCCGGATTCGCCCTGGATGCGATCCCCAAAGCCCGGTGAAAGATCTTCCACAGCCGGTCAAAATATGGTTCTTCCTCGGACTCCTCAAGCCTGGAAAATGCCTCTTTTGCATCCTCCAGGATCACCCAGCCTTTCCCGGCCGGATGAACCGCCGCTTTTCTGCGTCGCCTGTCATAGATCGCCCAGTCCTCCATCATAAGCCGGTCCGCAAAATGCGGCGCAATCAGCGCCAGCACATCGGCCTCTGCTTCGATCTCGGAAAACAGCACACCGTTTTTCAGTTCCCGAAACCGTACGAATCCCATATACCGGTGCGCCATATGCCACGTCTTCCTCCGAAGCTCGAAGACCAGACGCACATCCGGATGCGTCAGCATACCGCTGACCATCCGGCCGTCCGGCAGATGAAGCCCCACTACGATCATCCGGTAGATGGCGTCTGCCTTCCCGGCATGGGGATATGCCGACGCATAGGCAATCATCTCATAGGCTTCTTCCCCCAGACGGGTCCGTACAGTCCCAAGCACCTTCTCTGCCTTCACAAGATCCGGCTCCACCTCTTCATATTCGCAGAACAGCTCCAGGTTCTCCTGGTCCCCGGACTGCAGTCTTACATTCTCATGCCCCAGTCTGCTGTCCCAGGCATCGTAGACTCCCGTCAGGATGCCGGTCAGCGTATCCTCACACTGAAAAACGCGGATCATCGAATAATGACAGCTGCTCATATGCCGGTTCTTTCCCGGCTCCCGGCGGCAGCTTCTCCTTTCCATCCAGAATATTCCGGAGGATATCGTCCTCCGTGAGTTTCACAGGATACATCTGTTTCCCTCCGCAGGTGATGAAATACACGGCTCTTTTCAGTACGACGCCCATCTTTTTCAGATTCCCATAATCCAGCGTCCCCAGCCGTCTTGCTTTCACGATCCGTCCTGCGGACCGGTAGCCGATTCCCGGCACCCGGAGCAGTGTATGGTAATCCGCCTGCATAACCTCCACCGGAAACCGGTCCAGATGGCGAAGGGCCCAGTCACACTTGGGGTCCAGAAGCAGATTAAAATCCGGCTTCTCCTCTGACAGGAGTTCGTCGGTCTCAAATCCGTAATATCTGAGCAGCCAGTCTGCCTGATAGAGCCGATGCTCCCGAAGCAGCGGCGGTCCTCCCGGCAGCACCGGGAGAAGACTGTCCTCATTGACCCGCAGAAACGCCGAGTAAAAGACCCTCTTCAGATCGTACTTCTTATACATGTGCTCCGCCACCTTCAGGATCTGCCAGTCATTCTCTCCGGTGGCTCCGATGATCATCTGTGTGGACTGTCCTGCCGGAACAAACTTCGGCGCATGCCGGTAAAGCGCCAGTTCATTTTTATTCTGGATCCGCATCTGCTTCACCTGATGAATGGGCGCCAGAAGCTTCGGACGCTGCTTCTGGGGTGCCAGAGCCTTCAGCCCTTCCGCCGTGGGAAGTTCCAGATTCACGCTCATGCGGTCCGCCAGATAGCCCGTCCGTGCAATCAGCTCCGGATCCGCCCCGGGAATCGCTTTTACATGGATATACCCCTGAAAATGGTATGCATGTCTCAGCTGATACAGAGTCTGGTACAAAAGGTCCATCGTATGATCCGGGCTCTCCAGAATGCCGGAGCTTAAGAACAGTCCCTCGATATAATTCCGCCGGTAAAATCCAATGGTCAGATCGCAGACTTCCTGAGGCGTAAAAGATGCCCGGGGCACATCGTTGCTCCTGCGGTTGATGCAGTATCTGCAGTCAAAGATACATTCATTGGTAAACAGGATCTTCAAAAGGGAAATGCATCTGCCGTCCGCGCTGAAGCTGTGGCAGATCCCCGGCATGATGCAGTTCCCGATCCCCTTCCCACTGCGATTCCGCTCCACTCCGCTGGAAGTGCACGCCACATCATATTTCGCCGCATCCGCCAGAATCTCCAGCTTCTGCGTCAGATCCATCCGCTGTTCCACCCGATATTCCATAATCTCCTCCAGAAGAACACATGTTCTATACCGCTATTATACAGAACCTGTGTTCTTTTGTAAAGGGATTTTTGGAACTTCCTGTATTTACTGTACAGACGGACTTTTACCTGTCATCCTCATACTCTTTTTCCAGTTTCCTGCGGCGGTATTTGACAAAGGCGCCCGCGGCGGCAACGGCTGTATACGTGAACAGGAATGTCAGAGTTCCAAGGGTGCCGACCGGTATTACAACATCCGAGACGCTTTCATACCATCCATGCCGGATCCCGTTGGCCAGAGTAATCCCGACCACGGCGGCAGCGGCAGTCAGTGACGAAACAAGATAATATTTCCAGCCGGGACGGCCGTTGTAATCAAAATGTCCGCCTGCCAGGTCTCCGATCACAAGCCCGACGGCCATGAGCATGAACACCGTCCATTCGCCCGCCACCTGCCCAAAAGACGCATCCATGAAGATCACCTGATAAAAGATACCGGCCAGAAGCGCCCAGAAAGCAAGCCAGTACATATAATGCTCAACCCGGAACATCTCCATCTGTTCTCTCTCATCTACCACCTTTTTATTATGAAACAGTTTCATTTGAATCCTCCTCCCAGAATATGTCGTCCAGTGTCTTGTGCAGAGCCCTGCAGATATCCAGGCAGAGTCTCAGTGACGGGTTGAATTTCCCCGCTTCGATCATTCCGATCGTCTGTCTCGTTACACCCACCAGCTCCGCCAGTTCGCCCTGAGACAGGTCCATGCCTGCACGGGCCGCTTTTAATCTTAGATTTTTCAAATCTCTCCTCCTTTCTTTTTTACAGAATATCAGAAATCTAACTTATTGTCAATTATACTTTACTTTTTATCACGTTATAAATTGCATTATGTTCTACGTTCGCAAAAAGCGGCTGCTGTAAAATGAAGCAGGTTCCTTCATTTTACAGCAGCCGCTTTCACACAGCCGTCTTCCTTTTGTTTTCCTGCAGAAACGGTCTGTACCATATTTCCGGATGCTTTGTTGTCAGGAGAACCGGGTGATTCTTCTGACTTACATTTTTGACCGGTCAATCTTGTTTCTTATCTCCTGCATCTGATAGTCCAGAAGCTCAATGGAATCGGCACATGCCTTCAGCTGCCCCACGATCTCGTCCGTATCAGCCACATCCTTCTTATACTTCAGCTTATGTTCCAGACTGGCCCAGAAATCCATGGCAATCGTGCGGAACTGCACCTCAGCCTTCACATACTTTTTCTCACTGGACAGAAAAATCGGAACATTCAGAATCAGATGAAGGCTCCGGTAGCCGTTGGATTTGGGATGCCGGATATAATCCTTCTCCCTCAGCAGCACCATCCCGTCCTGTCTGGTAAGAAGATGCGCCAGCCGGTAGATATCATCCGGAAAAGAACAGATCACCCGAACCCCCGCCACATCATTCAGATGCTTCCGGATACTCTCCACTGTGACGGGACAGCCTTTTCTCTCCATTTTCTCGTAGATGCTCGCCGCCGACTTCAGCCTGCTCTTGATGGACTCAAACGGATTCCGGTTGTATTCCTGCGAAAATTCCGCATTCAGGATCTTGAGCCTTGTCTCAATCTCCATGATGGCAGAATTGTATTCCATCATCAGTATATTAAAGGGTTTCGCCTCCTGAAGCTTCTCCGCCTGCTTCTGAATGATCCGGTACTGTTCCTCCACCTTCTGCTCCAGCTGATTCTTGTACGCAAACAGCTCCACCGTGTTCCGGATCCGGTTCTTGACGATGGAGCCTTCAAAGGGTCTGTGAATAAAATCCGAAATTCCCAGCTCCAGGCACTGGTTCTCCACCGCCGCCGTATTCTCACTGCTTATGACAAGTACCGGAAACCTCTGAAAAATCCCCTGTTTTTTCATGGCTTCGATCACTGCATACCCGTCCATCCCGGGCATATGCAGATCCAGAAGAAGAGCAGCCACTTCTTCCCTGGCATCCTGCAGTTTTTCCATGGCCTGCATACCGTTCTCCGCCATCTCAACCATGTACTCATCCTTCAGTATCTCATGCAGCAATTCCCGATTCCACTCGGCATCATCTACTACAAGTATCTTTTGCATATCTGTCTCCCCAAACCCTGTCCTCTACTACATCTGACCGACTGTTCTCGCAGCCGCTTCTATTGTAACACAAAAGCGGCAGATATAGAAGTTTTTCCTGTATTCACTTTCTACTTCACTTCCTGTTTTCAATTTACGCATTTTCTGTAAAAATATCAGGTCCTGGCAGGTTTCATTCTTCAGCCATAAAATCGGGTGCAGAATCATCCGGTCTGTGGTAAACTGTTATAGAAACAGTCCATTCTGGTTTCCCATGGAAAGGAGTTTTTATGCCTGTTGTCTGTAATATTGCCGGTTTTCTCTGCCTCATTTATTTCATACTGCTGCTGGTCTACAGCGGTTTTACTTCTTTGTTCTACCTTATATGGCTCTTGATGTCGGCGGGATTTCTGCTGCTTGGACGGCTGTTCCGGATCCGCTTTTTTCAGCACCTTCCGGTTCCCGTCCGTGTGGGCATGATCCTGTTTCTTTCTGTCTGTCTTCTCTTTTTCCTGAGTGTGGAGGCAATGATTCTGAAAGGCGCTCTTACCATGCCCGCAGAGCCTCAGGACTATGTCATCGTCCTGGGCGCCCATGTGCGTTCCACCGGCCCCAGCCGGGCGCTTGCACTGCGGCTTGACAAGGCATATGAATATGTCCTGGAGCATCCCGGCACCATCATCATCGTCTCCGGCGGGCAGGGCAGCAACGAGCCCTGTACGGAAAGCTCTGCCATGAAACAGTATCTCATGGAAAAGGGAATTGCCGAAGATCAGATCCTGGAGGAGGAACATTCCACTAATACCCACGAGAATCTGATCTTTTCCCGTAAACTGATCCCGGACGGCGCTTCCGTCGGGATTATCAGCAATGGATTCCATATCTGCCGCGCCCTCCATCTGGCAGAAACGCTGGGATACGAAAATGCCAGCGGTATCCCTGCCAGAAGCGACCTTGCCACGCAGCCCACGAATCTGCTTCGGGAGTTTTTTGCCGTTGTGAAGGATTTCTGGCTGATCCGGTGATATATATCATATATGTGTTGTATGTTTATTTGCTTACAGCATTAATATATGGACTTTTCACCGCATATGTGATATATTATTTACAGCCACCTGTACATAAAATTATGATACCGCACAAAAGGAGGAACTTATGACAGACAGTGAGAAACTGGATCTGCTCTTGGCAGAGATACGTGGCACAAAAGATGAAGTGCAGAGCATGAAGAAGGATATCCGGATCCTGAAGGATGATATGAAGGAAGTCAAAGAGGATGTCCGAAGTCTCAAAGACGATGTCTGCACATTGAAAGGCGAGATGAAGGAAATCAAAGAAGATATCCGGATTCTCAAAGAGGATGTCCACACATTGAAAGGCGAGATGAAGGAAGTCAAAGAGGATGTCCGGATTCTCAAAGAAGATGTCCACACATTGAAAGGCGAGATGAAGGAAGTCAAAGAGGATATCCGGATTC
>ERZ778516.500-NODE-500-length-32800-cov-4.963017_pt1 | contig 32800 bp, 17 predicted proteins | sample MGYA00510342_ERZ778516 | MGnify/ENA primary metagenome ERZ778516 (study PRJEB29527, sample SAMN07138961) | mouse gut metagenome | material: feces | host: mouse | place: China:Nanjing | collected 2016-01-25 ... | reverse complement strand
CGCCTGTATGGAGCCCCGACGGCAGCCGGATTGCGTTTGCAAGCGACCGTATGGGTTCTACCGACATATACGTGGTAGCTGCCGGCGGAGGCACGCCCGTGCGCCTCACAACCCATAGCGGCACCGAGATGCCGCTTGCGTGGCTTAACGATTCGACGGTTCTTTTCAGAGCCGCCCTCCACCCGTCGCACCACGCTCTGAACGATGCTTTCTTCCAGCAGACATACGCGGTGAAGGCTGTGCCGGGTTCGCGTCCGGTGCCTTACCTGTCGCTGCATATGGAGTCGGCCGACGTGGCGCCCGACGGAGCCGTAATCTTTGAGGAGCACAAGAGTTACGAAAACAAATGGAGAAAGCACGAGCGCTCGGCAGGCACGCCAGACATACAGATGTACAAGGACGGTCGTTTTACCCGTCTTACCGATTTCAAGGGCAGCGACCGCAATCCTGTATGGCTCGGCGATGGCCGTTTTGCATATCTGAGCGAGGAGGACGGCACGCTAAATGTATATTCACGCACGGCAGGCTCTGCCGCCAAGACGCAGCTCACATCGTTCAAGGACTATCCTGTGCGCTCGCTCTCGGCAAGTGCCGACGGAAAGGTGCTTGCTTTCAGCTGGGACGGCGAGATATACACCCTGCGCCCCGGATCAGCTCCGGCAAAGGTGGCTGTCGATATAAAGGCCGACAAGTATGATGCCGACCACGTGCGGCGCATAGTGAGCTCCGGCGCGTCAACCATGGCAGTGTCGCCTTCCGGCGAGGAGGTGGCATTCACTCTCCGTGGCGACATATACGTTACCTCTGTCAAATATAAGACAACCAAGCGTATAACCGACACTCCGGCGCAGGAGCGCATAGTGGAGTTCTCGCCCGACGGTCGCACGCTGGTGTACGACTCCGAGCGCGACGGCCTGTGGCAGCTCTTCACCGCCAAGATTAAGGACGACAAGGAAAAATCGTTTGCCTATGCCACAGACATTGTGGAAGAGCCTCTGTACAAGGGCGAGAAAGCGGCTCAGCAGCCTATGTTCAGCCCCGACGGCAAGAAGGTGGCTTTCTTGGAGGATCGCTGCGAGCTTCGCGTCATCGACGTAGATACCAAGGAGGTGCACACAGCGCTCCCGGCGAAATACAATTATTCATATACCGATGGCGACGTCACCTTCCAGTGGAGTCCCGACAGCCGCTGGCTGCTTATCGACTACATCGGGGTAGGTGGTTGGAATAATTCCGACATTGCTCTCGTGAGCGAGGACGGCTCCACCGTAATCGACCTTACCGAGAGCGGCTACTCCGATTCCAACCCGAAATGGGCGCTTGGCGGAAAGGCTGTGACATATACCACTGCCCGCTATGGATATAAGAGCCACGGCAGCTGGGGCGAAGAGGGCGACGTGATGCTGATGGTGCTCGATGCCGAGGCCTGGGACGCCTTCAACCGCACCAAGGAGGAGGCGGAGTTGGCCGAGAAGAATGCCGACGAAGCAGATAAGACAGACGCCGACGACAAGAAAGACAGTAAAAAGAAGAAAAAAGGCGACAAGAAGAAGGACAGCGACGAAAAGAAGGAAACTCTCAGGTTTGATACCGACAACCGTATGTATCGCCTTAGCAGGCTTACCGGCGGCTCGTCGCGGCTTGGCGATTATTTCCTTGCCCCGAAGGGCGACAAGCTGTATTATATGGCACGTTCTACCGAGGGCGAGTACAACCTATATTGCCGCGACCTGCGCGAGGGCAATACCAAGCTCTTGGCTGCCGGAAAGGCGGGCGGCATAGTTCCTGATGCCAAGGGAGAGAACATATTCGTTATCGGCGGTTCGGGAATGAGCAAAATCAATCTTGCGTCGGGTTCGTCGGAGGCTGTTGAGTTCAGCGCTCCTTACGACCGCCACCCTTCGCTCGAACGAGATTATATATACACCCATGCGTGGCAGCAGGTCAAGGACAAGTTCTACGACAAGGATATCCACGGTATCGATTGGGACGGCTACGGCGAGCACTACCGCCGGTTCCTGCCGCATATCGACAACAATTCCGACTTCGCCATCATGCTCAGCGAGCTTCTGGGAGAGCTTAATGCCTCGCATACCGGTGCGAGCAGCTACGGCAACGGCGCTCCGCTTGCCACTTCCGAGCTTGGCGCGTATTTCGATTTCACATACGACGGCGACGGCCTGAAGATAGCCGAAGTGCTGCCTCGCGGCCCTCTCTCGACGAAGGCGGCCGATGTCCGCCCCGGCGACATAATACTTGCTATTGACGGCGAGCCTGTCAAGGCTGGTGCCGATTATTACCCGATGCTCGACGGCAAGGCCGGCCGCAAGGTGCGCCTTACCGTTAAGAAGGCCGACGGCTCAGTGGCACACCCCGTGGTCAAGCCGGTTAGCGGCGTTGGCGGTATAATATACCAGTTGTGGGTGGAGCGTAACGAGGCATTGGTCGACAGTCTTTCGGGAGGCCGCATAGCTTACGTGCATATCAAGGGAATGGATAGTGAGAGCTTCCGCGCCGTTTATTCAAAGCTGTTGGGCAAATACCGTAATCACGAAGCTGTGGTGGTCGACACCCGCTTCAACGGCGGCGGCTGGCTGCATAACGACGTGGCTGTGCTTCTCAACGGGCGCGAATATGTGCGCTATACCCCGCGCGGACGCTACATAGGCTCCGACCCGTTCTCCCAGTGGACAAAACCGTCGGCAATGCTCGTCAACGAGGCCAATTACTCTGATGCCCACGGTACACCTTATGTGTACAAGACCCTTGGCATCGGTCCGGTGGTGGGAGCGCCTGTCCCCGGCACGATGACGGCTGTGTGGTGGGAATCGCAGATCGATCCGTTGCTTGTGTTCGGTATACCGCAGGTGACGTCGCTCGCCACCAATGGCAAGCCGCTCGAAAACAGCGAGCTTGAGCCCGATGTCGAAGTGTACAACACACCGGCCGAGATTGTAAGCGGCCACGACGTCCAGATAGAGGCTGCCGTGAAAACCCTTCTTGAAAAAATCGGCCCCGCCAAGTAATACAAATGCAATTGAGGAGTGTCAAGGTTTGATTAATATCCTTGACACTCCTTGTTTTTTGTGGATTTTGGAGATTGAACTTCGTTTTGGGGCTAATCGTTATAATATTGATGAAAAAGAATAGGAAAAAAATAACTGTGTAAAAGTTTGCGACAAAACGAGAAAAGTCGTAATTTTGTGGCACAAACACTATCAATATGAAGACGACAAGCACTATCAGAATCCCTAATCCTTCACGGGAGTTGGTCGCTTTCATAGAGAAAGCGCAACAGCAAAAGAAGGAGCGCATGAAGAGAGCCTGTGACAAATACCGTAAGCTGATTAACGGTTGATGGAATCTATAGAAGCCATCATTCCCGATAATGAGGACAATCATTTAGTGGTTGTCCTTAGTTTTTATGACAATAACGATAAAGTAGGCACGTTTCAAATCCCGGAGGAGTTTGAAGATCTTGATATAGCAGACATTGCAATCAATAAACTCTATATTGACATGCCACTCAATCTGTGTGCGTTCTTCAAGATGTGCCGGTGGTTGATAGAGCAGTTCTCAATCTTCCCGAATGCGGTCTTCTCATTCATTTGCTCAACCGACCCATTGGAAACGCATCACTCAGGTATGGCTTCCGAGCAATACAGATGGAATCTTTTTGAATACCTGTATCAGCGTAATATTCCTAAATTGACTGAGTTGGGAATAGAATCTAAAGATATTATCGTTGGCCCCTAAGGTTATCAGACATTTGCACGAGTATTTTATCGTTTAAAACACGCACCTGTGATTCATGTCGTTTTGCAGCATCTCACAAGTAAGTATGCCGTGTAATGGAAACACAATATACAAAGGTTGCAGGACACTCCGGAGGCGCTTCCGGGGTGTCTTTTTGTTGCAATATGCGCATATTGCAAGAGAATCGCGAGTATTGCGTGTAAATATGTTGTAAAATATGTTTTTTGCGGCTCCATATTAGATATAAAAATCGTATCTTTGCTCCCAAATAGTGCCGTTTTGGCAGGCGGCTCCGATATTGGAAAGATAAACTATATATATTCAATTATTTATGAATCGCAGATTATGCTATGTAATGGGTTTGGGACTTGCCCTGTCCTTGAGCTCTTGCGGTAAGAAACTCGGCCAGTTCAGCGCTGATTATTTTACTGTAAATCCCAATCCCCTCGAAGTTGTAGGTGAAAAAGTGCCCGCGCGTGTAAGTGCTACCATTCCTGCAAAATTCTTTGTAAAGAACGCCGAAGTTACCGTTACTCCCACGCTGGTGTTCAACGGCAAGGAAGTAAGCTCGCAGAGCTATAGCTTCCAGGGCGAGAAGGTGCGCGGCAACAACCCCGTGATATCCTATGAAAACGGCGGTACGGCCACTATCCCCGTTAGCTTCAAGTACCAGCCCGATATGGCCAAGAGCGAGCTTATGCTCAACTTTACCGTTAACCAGAACGGCAAGCAGTATGTGCTCCCCGCAGTGAAGGTTGCCAACGGCGTTGTAGCCACCGCTGCTCTTGCTGATGCGGCCGGCGTTACTCCCGCTCTCGCTCCAGATGCGTTCCAGCGCATTATCAACGAGAAATATGCCGCCGACATCATGTTCCTCATCAACCAGGCCAACATTCGCGCCGGACAGCTTAAGTCGGACGCAATGGCTGAGCTGCAGAAAGAAATCATAGCAGCCAACGGCGACACTTCCCGCGTGCTCGAGGAAATCAACATCTCCTCCTACGCTTCGCCCGACGGTGGTGTGAAACTCAACACCCGTCTTGCCGAAAACCGCGAGAAGAACACCAAGGACTATATGACCAAGCAGCTCAAGAAGGATAAAATCACTGAATTCGGCGAACTCACCGCTCAGTTCACCGCTCAGGACTGGGAAGGCTTCCAGAAGCTCGTTCAGCAGAGCAACATTCAGGACAAAGACCTTATCCTGAGCGTGCTCTCGATGTACAAAGATCCCGAACAACGCGAACGCGAAATCCGCAACCTCTCGTCGGTATTCGAGCAGCTCGCCGACCAGATTCTTCCCAAACTCCGCTACTCCCGCATCACAGCCAGCATCAACGTAATCGGCAAGAGCGACGCTGAAATCAAGGCTCTTCTGGCTTCGGATCCCTCCAAGCTGTCTGTAGAAGAAATCCTGTATGCCGCCACCCTTACCGACGACAACGGCCAGCGCCTCAAAATATATGACACAGCAGCCCGCCTCTATCCGTCGGACTACCGCACATGGAACGACCTCGGTATGGCTCAGTACATCGACCGCGATTTCGACGCTGCCAAGGCTTCTTTCACCAAGGCTGCCTCGCTGACAAAGAACGGCGAACCCCAGATGAACCTCGGTCTTATCGAAATGCTTCAGGGCAACTACGCCAAGGCCAACCAGTACTTCGGCTCTGCCGCAGGTGTGGCCGAACTTGGCGACGCTCTCGGTGTTTACTACCTCAAGCAGGGTGACGCTGCAGCTGCCGTTAAGGCCTTCGGCGACACAAAGAGCAACAATGCCGCTCTTGCCCAGATTCTTACCAAGGACTACAGCAAGGCTAAATCCACTCTCGCTGCTATCAACAATCCCGATGCCACAACATATTACCTGATGGCTATCCTCGGTGCCCGCACCAACAACGAGTCGATGCTCAACACCAACCTCCGTCAGGCTGTGCGCCTCGACAAAAACCTTGCCAAGAAGGCTGTCGACGACCTCGAATTTGCCAACTACAACCTTTCCAAGGCTCTCAACTAAGCCATAAGCAAAACATCTATAGGCAGGCGTCCGGGCACACCGGGCGCCTGTTCTTTTTTCTCAGCTCGGCAAAACCAAATAAATTTGCTTTTGCGCTCGACTTATTCGTATCTTTGCAGGCAATACACACCCTGAATCCAATTATCTATGAAATTTCGCTATGCTATGGCAGCTGTAATCGCACTTTCAACACTTGCGGCCCAAGCCCGTTCTGCACGGTTTACCATAATTCCCGAACCTGTGCAAATAGAGGTTGCCGAGGCCGATTCTTTTCGTATTGACCGAGGTATGCCCGTTGTAGTATCCTCGCCGGATCTTATGCTCACGGCCAAATACCTTGCTGATTATATGGATAAGTATCTTGGCATACCTGTGAGTGTTTCTTCCGATGAAGATGGTTTCGGAGCGGGAGTGAGAATGGCAAATCTCGGAAATGGCGGTATTTCGGGAGGCTACAGCCTCACTGTGACGCCCGAGAAAGGCGTGCTGATAGAGGGCAATGATGCCGCCGGCGTTTTCTATGGAATGCAGACGCTTATACAGCTGCTTCCATTGCGAGCAGGAGTCATTCCCTTGTTGCCGGCTGTGCATATAGTCGATTATCCTCGGTTCGCATACCGGGGCATGCATCTCGATGTTGTGCGCCATTTCTTCCCTGTAGAGTTTGTGAAGCGCTATATTGATATGCTTGCCCGCCACAAGCTCAATTACTTCCATTGGCATCTTACCGACGACCAGGCTTGGCGTATCGAGATGAAATCGCATCCTGAGCTTACCGCCCAAGGCTCCGAGCGCGAAGGCGAAATAGAGGGTCTTTACCCCGGTAAGTACCGCGCGTTGCCTTACGGAGGATATTACACGCAGGAGCAGGTGCGGGAGGTGGTGGAGTATGCCGCCGAGCGCCATATCACTGTGATTCCCGAAATCGACATACCGGGACACTGTATGGCCGTGCTTGCCGTGCACCCGGAGTTCAGCACCACGCCCGACGAGCCTAAGTCGTGCGCCAAGACGTGGGGCATATTCAATAAATTCAACAACGTGCTTGCTCCGCGCCCCGAAGTGTTCGCCTTTCTTAAGGACGTTTTTTCGGAATTATGCGATATTTTCCCCGGGCAGTATATCCATGTCGGTGGTGATGAATGCGCCAAACGCTGGTGGCAGGAATCGGAAGACACACAGAAGTTTATGCGTGATAACGGCCTCAAGGACGAGAAAGCGCTCCAAAGTCACTTCATACACTATGTGCAGTCGGTTGTCAATTCCAAGGGCAAGACGCTCGTGGGTTGGGACGAAGTACTCGAAGGCGGCATATCGGAAGATTGCATAATTATGAACTGGCGCAAGCCTACATATGGGGCTAAGGCGGTCAAAACAGGGCACCGCACCATCTTGACAAGTTCCGGCTGGTCGTATTTCAATATGAAGGAGAGCCGGAACCAGACCGAGATAGGACCGCGTGGGCCGCTGCCGCTGGAGAAGGTATACGGGTATCAGGCAATCCCCGATTCTATTACCGACAGCCAGAAAGAGCTGATATGGGGCGTGCAGGGCTGCTTGTGGACGGAGTATGTGCCTACTACGTGGAAGGCCGAGTTTTCGGTTTTCCCGCGCATGTCGGCACTGGCGGAAAATGCCTGGTCGGCAGAGGAGAGCAAGGACTGGGATAACTTTGTCCGCAAGGTCGAGGCGCAGATAGAGCGCTACGAGCTGTGGGGAGTGCGCTATTCCGACGCTTTCTTCCGCACACAGGACATCGAGCGCAAACGCTGAACACGCGGCGCCGCGTAGCTACTGGCGCCGCGGCCCGGCGGAATTTGGAGCGAATTTGGGGCGGGCATTTTCAAGTGCGGGAAATTTTGCGTAATTTTGCACGGTCAAGCCTCTGAAAAGAGGCAGGTGGCCGCTTCATAATTGACACTCAAAATTCAACCAACACAAATGCAGGCGACCAAAAGCGCTGTCCTGATTCTCGAAGACGGCACAGAATTCCGAGGACGTAGCTTCGGCTACGACGGCTCAACAGCCGGCGAGGTGGTGTTCAACACCGCTATGACCGGGTACCCCGAAAGCCTTACCGACCCTTCTTATGAGGGGCAGATACTTGTCACCACCTTTCCTCAGCTGGGCAACTACGGCGTTCCACCGTCGGGCGGCGACGATTCTCTAAAAGATTACTACGAAGGTTCGCGCATACACTGCCGTGCTATCATCGCGCAGGATTATGCCTTCCACCACAGCCACTGGCTCGCCGAGCGTTCGCTTGCCGACTGGCTTAAGGAAGAGAAAATACCCGGTATTTATGATATCGACACCCGCGCCCTTACCAAGCATCTGCGTACCCACGGCTCGATGCTCGGCAAGATAATAGTGGAGGGCTGCGACGATGTGGAATTTTACGATCCCAATGCCGAAAACCTTATCGCACTCACATCGTGCGCAGAGCCGGTGGTGTACGATGCTCCCGGCGCTGATCCGAAGCCGTTTACAGGCACTCTCGAAGCTGCTCCCGACGGCAAGAAGACCGTGGTGCTGGTTGACTGCGGCATCAAGCACAATATCATACGATGCCTGCTTGCCCGAGGGGTGAGGGTGGTGCGTGTGCCTTGGAACTATGATTTCAGCGGCATACCCGCCGACGGCCTGTTTATAAGCAACGGCCCCGGAAACCCCGATTTTGCCACGGCTACCGTTGAAAACATTCGCAAGGCTATGAATGCGGATTCGCCCAAGCCCATATGCGGCATCTGCATGGGCAACCAGCTTTTGGCAAAGGCGGCCGGAGCGTCGACTTTCAAGCTCAAATACGGGCACCGCAGCCACAACCAGCCGGTGCGCCGCCTCGGTTCGGAAAAATGCTTCGTCACATCGCAGAACCACGGTTTCGCGGTCGATTCCGAAACCCTTCCTGAAGGCTGGGAACCGCTGTTTGTCAATATGAACGACGGTACCAACGAAGGCATACGCCACAAGAGCCTGCCTTTCTTCTCCGCGCAGTTCCACCCCGAGGCTTCGAGCGGACCGCGCGACACAGAATTCCTTTTCGACGAATTTATCGCCCTCCTATAGCATGAAGAAATATCAGAAAGTGCTGCTTCTCGGCAGCGGAGCCCTCAAAATCGGCGAAGCCGGTGAGTTTGACTATTCAGGCGCCCAGGCCCTCAAAGCTCTGCGTGAGGAGGGTACAACCACCATACTGGTCAATCCTAACATCGCCACGGTGCAGACTTCCGAAGGAATGGCCGACCAGACCTACTTCCTGCCCGTGACACCCTTCTTTGTCGAGCGCGTTATCGAGAAAGAGCGTCCCGACGGAATTTTGCTTGCCTTCGGCGGCCAGACAGCCCTTAACTGCGGCGTGGAGCTGTATCGCAGCGGCGTGCTTGAGCGCTATGGCGTGGAAGTGCTCGGCACTCCCGTGCAGGCCATCATGGATACGGAAGACCGCGAGCTGTTTGTTGAAAAGCTCAACCAGATTGACGTAAAAACTATCAGCAGCGAGGCTGTGGATTCTGTCGAGGAAGCGCTGCGTGTGGCCCGCTCTCTCGGCTATCCCGTGATTGTGCGTGCTGCTTACGCTCTCGGCGGCCTCGGCAGCGGCTTCTGCGATAATGACGCGGAACTCGAAACACTCGTGGAGAAAGCACTCTCGTTCTCTCCTCAGGTGCTTGTTGAAAAGTCGCTCAAGGGCTGGAAGGAAGTGGAATACGAAGTGGTGCGCGACCGTTTCGACAACTGTATCACGGTCTGCAATATGGAGAATTTCGACCCCCTCGGAATCCATACCGGCGAGAGTATCGTCGTGGCTCCCTCGCAGACACTCTCGAACGACGACTACCACTATCTCCGTTCTCTTGCCATAAAGATTATACGCCATATCGGCATTGTGGGCGAATGTAACGTGCAGTATGCCTATGACCCCGAGTCGATGGACTACCGCGTGATAGAGGTGAACGCCCGTCTGAGCCGTTCGTCGGCTCTCGCTTCCAAGGCCACAGGCTATCCGCTGGCTTTCGTGGCAGCCAAACTTGCCCTTGGCTACGGTCTTTTCGACCTTCGCAACAATGTGACCCAAAGCACGTCGGCATTCTTCGAGCCGGCGCTCGACTATGTGGTGGTGAAGATTCCCCGCTGGGACCTTGGCAAATTCCACGGCGTTGACCGCCACATCGGTTCGTCGATGAAGTCGGTGGGCGAGGTAATGGCTATAGGACGTACCTTTGAAGAGGCAATCCAGAAGGGCCTGCGTATGATAGGCCAGGGCATGCACGGCTTTACCGGCAACCGCGATATGAAGATACCCGACATCGAGTCGGCGCTCACATCGCCTACCGACCGTCGCATATTCGTCATAGCCAAGGCTTTTGCCGAAGGATATACCGTCGACCGCCTGCACGAGCTTACCAAGATTGACCGCTGGTTCCTCTACAAGCTCCGCAACCTTATGGACACCTCCGGCGAGCTGGAGGCATACAACAGCCTCGACGCCGTGCCCAAAGAACTTATGCGCATAGCCAAGCAGCAGGGCTTCAGCGATTTCCAGATAGGCCGGGCCGTGCTTAAGGATATGTTCCCCGAGCATGCCGAGGAGGCTTCGCTTGCCGTGCGCCGTCATCGTATAGGGCTTGGCATTAAGCCGGTGGTAAAGCAAATCGACACGCTTGCCGCCGAATATCCTGCCGCTACCAACTACCTCTATCTGACTTACAACGGCAGCGTCGACGATGTGGCCTACACCGGCGACCACCGCTCGGTGGTGGTGCTCGGTTCGGGCGCTTACCGTATCGGCTCGTCGGTAGAGTTCGACTGGTGCTCCGTCAACGCGCTTATGACCGCGCGCAAGGAGGGCTGGCGCTCGGTGATGATCAACTATAACCCTGAAACGGTTTCGACCGACTACGATATCTGCGACCGTCTTTATTTCGACGAGCTTACCTTCGAGCGCGTGATGGATATTCTCGAACTTGAGAATCCCCACGGCGTTATCCTGTCGGTAGGCGGCCAGATACCCAACAACCTTGCCACCCGCCTCGACGCGCAGAACGTCAACATACTCGGCACCGGCGCAACCAGTGTCGACCGTGCCGAAGACCGCCACAAGTTCTCTGCCATGCTCGACAGCCTCGGCATCGACCAGCCGCGCTGGCGCGAGCTTACAAGCTTCGAGGATATCGACGGCTTTGTGGCCGAAGTAGGCTTCCCGGTGCTTGTGCGTCCGAGCTACGTACTTTCAGGCGCGGCTATGAACGTGTGCTTCAACTCCGACGAGCTGCGCCGCTTCCTCAAGCTCGCGGCCAATGTGTCGAAGAAGCACCCCGTGGTTGTGAGCGAGTTCATACAGGGCGCCAAGGAAATCGAGATGGACGCCGTGGCCCAGAACGGCGAGATAAAGGCTTACGCCATTTCCGAGCACGTGGAATTTGCCGGCGTGCATTCGGGCGACGCCACTATCCAGTTCCCGCCGCAGAAGCTGTATGTGGAAACGATGCGCCGCATCAAGAAGGTGTCGGCCAAGATTGCCGAGGCTCTCAACATTTCCGGCCCGTTCAATATCCAGTTCCTTGCCAAGAACAACGATATCAAGGTGATAGAGTGCAACCTGCGTGCTTCGCGCTCCTTCCCCTTTGTGTCGAAAGTGCTTAAAATCAACTTTATCGACCTCGCTACCCGCGTGATGCTCGGTCTGCCCGTCGAGAACCCTGCGAAGAGCGCATTCGACCTCGACTATGTGGGTGTAAAGGCCTCGCAGTTCTCGTTCTCGCGTCTTGGTGGTGCCGACCCCGTGCTTGGTGTTGACATGGCATCGACCGGCGAGGTGGGCTGCCTTGGCGACGATACCGATGCCGCCATTCTCACGGCTCTGCTGGCCGTGGGTCTGCGTGTGCCCCGGAAGGCCGTGCTTCTCAGCACCGGCTCGCCCAAGCAGAAAGCCGACATGCTCGATGCCGCCCACCTGCTGCACAAGGCGGGGCTTAAGATATACGCCACGGGCGGAACATGCCAGTTCCTCAACGAGAACGGCATTCCGGCAGTTCGTGTGTACTGGCCTTCCACGCCCGACTCGCACCCGCAGGCGCTCGACATGCTGCACAACCGCGAGATAGACTTTGTGGTAAACATACCCCGCAATTTCACCGGCACCGAGCTGTCGAACGGCCGCAAGATACGCCGCGCGGCTATCGACCTCAACATACCCCTGCTCACGAACTCGCGGCTTGCCTCGGCCTTCATCAGGGCGTTCACGGCCATGCCTCTCGAGGATATTGAGATAAAGAGCTGGCAGGAATATTGACATTCTGAAAGCACCACTCAATAGATTAACTTTAATTAACAACTATAATTCAATAGTGTTTCGATTATATAATCTATGGTAAAATTAAGTAAAACAAGTGTTTAAGGGTAGTTGGACCTTGCGGGTTGTAAAATATGCTTAATAAATATGTCGTAAAACATATCTTTTTATTTGGCGGCCCGCTGAAAAAGACCCAACTTTGTACCGCAAACCTAAAACAATCTTTTTTACCTTAGAAATTGTACCTATTGGAAACCCATAAGAAGGAACTCTGCGATAGAGTTCCTTTTTATTTATGCACCTTCTATTTATATGAAAGATAAATTGAAAAGAAACATTGCGTTGATTATAATGGCCGTATTGGGTGTCGGTATGGCCGTTGTGGCATTTTATTATTATGCAGTGACGGTGGTTGCATGGTGGTTGCCGTTTGCGGCGGGCGCTGTGGCAGGCCTTGCCGCCATGTTCGGCCTGCGCGGTCTGCGGTCTGTGCTTGTCGGCGTGTATGGTGCTGTGGCCGCTTGGGTGGCGCTGTTCTTGTTCGGTCTGTGCGCCGGCTCGGCCTTGCTGCTATGGGGCAACAGTGCTTTTGCCGACTCCGGGAGCGTGCATCAGGAAATGGCTACGGTTGAGAGCAAGCACTCCGAGGAGCACCAGGGCGGCCGCTATGTGCGGGGCCACTATGTTCGGAGCGGGCGCAAGTACCGCACATACCATCTCAAGCTGCGTTTCGACGACGGCAGCGTGAAAGATGTGCAGGTACAGCTGTCGGAATACAACCGCATACGCACTGGCTCGAAGCGCGAGTACACCCTCGCCAAGGGAGCTTTCGGGCTGCCTGTCATCAAGAGGTAGCGCCGCAGTCAACAAGCGCGCCGCTCTGTGTGTTATCAATCTATGAATCCTGCACAGAAAAAACGCCTTGTTATCATCGGAGGAGGCTTCGGAGGACTGTCCGTGGCCAGTTATGTCGATAAGTCGCTTTATGAAGTGATACTTGTCGACCGCAACAATTACCACAGCTTTCCACCCTTGTTCTACCAGGTGGCCTCGTCGGGCCTCGAACCGGCAAGCATATCCTTCCCCCTGCGCCGCGAGATGCGCGGACGCCGCTATCGCGGTGTTTCGTTTCATTTCGGCGAGGTTGTGGCGGTCGATGTCGCCGCGCGTACCGTCAGGACCAAGTTTGAAACCATTCCATACGATATCCTCGTGCTGGCGGCAGGCAGTACCAATAATTTCTTCGGCATTCCCGGACTCGAAAAGCGTGTGTTCACACTCAAAAGCACTCCCGAGGCCATACGGTGCCGCAACGAAGTGCTCGAACGTCTTGAGCGTGCCTCCCTCTGCCGCAACGACAGGCTGCGCCGACGCATGCTCACCTTCGTGGTGGTGGGCGGCGGCCCCACAGGCGTGGAGATAGCCGGCTCCCTCGGCGAGATGAAGCGCTTCGTGCTAAAGCGCGAGTACCCCTCGATAAACCCCGAAGAGATGAAGGTGATACTCGTGGAGGGTTCGGAACGTCTGCTCGGCGCCATGAGTGCCAAGTCGGGTGCCGATGCCCTTGAGGCGCTCGGACAGCTGATGGTTGACGTGCGCCTCGGCAGGCGTATGGAGCGTTACTCCGACCACGTGCTTGCCTTTGCCGACGGCACGTCGGTAGAAACAGAAACCGTGATATGGACGGCCGGGATAACAGGAGTGCCGCTGCCTGTTGTCGGAACAGGCGTGAAGCCCGACCGGGCAGGGCGCTGGAAGGTCGACGCCTTTAACCGCGTGGAGGGCATCGACGATGTATACGCAATCGGCGACATCGCCTTTCAGGAGGCCGACGGCTATCCTCGCGGCCTGCCTCAGGTGGCGCCCGTGGCCATGCAGCAGGCGCGGGAGCTTGCCCGTAACCTTGGCCGCGATTCCGGCCGCCGCAAGCCATTCAAATACCGCGACAAAGGCTCGATGGCGACAATAGGCCGCAACCGCGCCGTGGTCGACATAGGCCGCTTCCACCTGCGGGGGCGCTTGGCGTGGCTGGTGTGGATGTGCGTCCACCTGATGTCCTTGCTCGGAATGCGCAACAGAACTGTGGTATTTATCAACTGGATGTGGGGATACTTCACCTTCTCGTCCGGCCTGAGGCTGCTCATGCGCCCCGACCGCTACCCACTCCGCTCATATTGGGACGAATGAAAAAGACTCAGTTTCAGGAAATTTATGTGTCGGCCTTTGCCGATTCGGCGCCTTGGCGCAAATGGTTTTTCTCCGAAGTGGTACGGCGTGACGACGAAATATTCATTGTCGACGATGCCGCCGGCAAGCCCTCTGCGGCCTTGCTTATGCAGCCATACACCTTTCAGTATGCCGGTGCCGAACTGCCGTCGGGCTATATAAGCTGCGTGGCCACGCGCCCCGAGGCACGTACTCGCGGCCTGGCTTCCGAGGCCGTGTGCCGTGCTCTCGACAGCGCGCGCTGCAGAGGCTACGCCTTCTGCGAGCTTATACCCGCCGGTCGCGCCTTGTATTACTTCTACAGCCGCTTCGGCTTTGCCCCGGTGTTCTACTGCGACGAAGAGCGCTATACGTCGCTCCACGCCTTTGCCGGTGGCGACGGCGCCGAGGCAGAGCCGCGCTACGCCGACTTCGCCGCCCTCGAGCTCCGGCAGGGCGGGGGAGTGCTCCACAGCGAGGCCGATTTCAAAAACATACTTTCCGACCTCACCTTTGAAAGCGGCCGCGAGGTAGTGTTTGTCGACGGTCCCGATGGCGCTAAAGCCTGCCTCTTTGCGGCATACGACGCATCCCGCGCTGATTCGGTGGTGCTCGTGCGCTCGCTTATGGCCGATACCGAGCCGGCGGCGCTCGCCGCCCTTGCAGTCCTGCGCGACCGTGTTGGCGAGCGTCCGCTCACTGTGCGCAGGCCGCCCCATTCAGGCCGTAAGGCCGCTCTCCATGCTTGCGGAATGGTGCGGATAGTCAGTCCCTTGGCCGTGCTGCAGGCCTTGGCTGCCGCGCATCCCTCCCTGCGCTATACCGTACGGCTTACCGACCGTCTTTTCCCGGAAAACGACGGATACTATACGATATCGAAGGGCAACTGCTCGCTTTCAGCCTGTTCCGACAGGCGTCCCGACCTTGACGTCGATGTCGAGGTGCTTGCATCAGTGCTTTTCAGCTCGGCCGGCGCCGGTGAGATATTCGACCTGCCCACCTCGCGGCCCTATATGGCCTTGATGCTCGATATATAGAGAACTGTCGGCCATACTTCGGCCCAGGTGCAGTCGGTGCCGGTGCTCAAGCCGCCGCCGGGCAGGCAGTTGTGGCCCGGAAGCTCCCATTCGAGTCTGAAACCGTCCTTGTGGGCCTCGTACAGGCCCTTCTGTGCCTTTATCATAAACTGGAACGGGAACAAATCGGCGTTTGTGAATCCTGAAAATTGCGGTGCTATCTCGGCGCCGTCCTCGGAGTAGCTTATCCGCCACGCGCTCGCGCACGGCGCGGCGTTGAGCATGTTGAACGGCGAGCTGTTTCGGTACGGGTCGTATACCAGCAGTGTGCCGCCTTCCGCTATCTCCCCGAGGCAGTCCCACGAACGCCCCTGCGCCGGTGGCCGCGCGTCGAGCCATACAGCGGGCGAGAGCCAGCCCTCAGCCACAGTCACCGACACAAACCGCCCGTCGAATCTCTCCCCGTCGATCAGATACACCACCCTCGGCTCCGAAATGTCGCCGCTCTCCGACACGCTGCATACGTTCAGCGCCGCCATCTGCTGCGAGGCGTGCGAATCTGCCGCATATGCCGGCATGGGCGAAGCCCCTGCGCAGTCTGCCGCCGGAAGATAGCCTCCGGCCGCCATCGGCGTTGCCGCTCCCGAAGTAGATATGCTGTAGCCGAGCAAAGTGCGGCCGTCGACGTCCACGGCCCGGTATTCCGTGGCCTCGCCGCGCTTGGCCGTCTGCCGCGTGCAGGGGCGGAGCCTACCGGCATCGTACAGCACGCAGCTTCCCGCATCTGTCCATTCTGCCTCCGCCCTTTTCACGAACTTAACGATGTGCTCGGCCTTCGTTCCCCTGAGTGCGAGCCTCACGCTCCGCGTCCCCTCCGTGCCGAGAGCCCCCGGCGCATACCCCACTCGGAGCGATGTTTCGCCCTTTCCGGCGGCGAATGTCACCCGGCCGTCCGGCTTTGCGAAGCCCTCGTGGCCCGACGCATCTACGCCATAGCTCGCCTCGGGAGCGGAATTGTCGCACTCCCTATATATAATAAGGTGTATAGCCCCGTCCTCGCGGCCTATGTATGCCGTCGACGACGGGCCTGCGGCGAAGCGCGGCTCGGCCGCCGTTTCGGCCCCGTCAGGTTCGTCGGGTTCGTCGGGGCGCGCCGCGGGTTCGTCTGTGCCACAGGAAAAAACGGATAGAGCGGCGAGCATCACAGAGGGAAAAAGGCTTTTCATATGCCGATGGTGTTTGATATATTCTGTAAATATACGACAAATTAATTGAAAAATGCAAATCGCGGTGGAAAAGTGATTTTCCCCGGCTTTGATTGCTGGTAAAAGGTTGCAAATTGCCTTATGATAGCCTCATTGCGCTAAAATGTAGGTCTAAATGTTAAATATGGCGATTTTCTCTTTCCTAATGTTTATTATTACAAAAAAATTATATTATCTTTGCCAAATCAAGATTTAATGCGGGCGTGCATCTCTCCTTGTCCCTCTTGATACTTATTACAAAGAACAAACAGAATCAATCAATTTTATGTCTAATTTTTTCTAAGTATGAAAAAGCTGTTTCTATTACTTGTGGCAGTACTTACTTTGAGCCTCTGTGCGTCGGCTCAGACGCGCACGGTCAAAGGTACTGTCGTAGATGCCGCCAACGACGAACCGTTGATCGGCGTTTCGGTAACGGCAGGAACTAACTACGGCGTGTCAACCGACATCGACGGCAAGTTCGTTCTGCAGGTGCCTGCAGCCGCTACCCAGCTCACCGTTTCCTATGTAGGTTACCAGACTCAAAAGGTAAACATTAAGGACGGCGACATGCTTATCCGCCTTGAGCAGGACAACTCGCTGCTCGACCCGGTAATCGTCGTAGCCTATGGTGAACAGAAAAAGTCGTCGTTCACCGGTTCTGCAGCTACCGTGGGTGCTGCCACCATCGAAAAGACTCAGGTGACCAACGTCCTCGACGCTCTTCAGGGCAAGGTAGCCGGTTTGCAGATGTCGAACGCTTCGGGTGCTCCCGGCGGTTCGAATCCCACAATGCGTATCCGTGGTTTCTCCTCGCTGCTTGCAGGCAACTCGCCTCTTATCATCGTTGATGGAACCCCCTACACAGGTGATATAAACTCGCTTAACACAAACGACATCGAGTCGATGTCCGTTCTTAAAGATGCCGCGTCCAATGCTCTTTATGGTGCGCGTGGTGCCAACGGTGTGATTCTTATTACCACCAAGCGTGCAAAACTCGGCGAAGCTACCGTGACGGTAGATGCCAAGTGGGGCGCTAACAGCCGTGCTACTGTGGATTACGACTTTATCACCGACCCCGGCCAGTATATGGAAACTTACTACAAGGCTCTGTATAACTATGCCGTTTACCCCCAGGAAGAGTACACAGCCCCCGGAGCATCAAAGCCCTCTAACATAGGCGGTATGGGTTATACTCCCGCTCAGGCTACAGCGTGGGCTAATGCCAATCTTACTGCTGCCAACAACTACGGCCTTGGTTATCAGGTTTACACAACTCCTGAAGGCCAGTATCTTATCGGTGCAAACGGTCGTCTGAACCCCAATGCCACACTTGGCTATATGGCCACATACCGGGGTCAGCAGTACTGGATGACTCCCGACAACTGGATGGACGCTACTTATAAGACCAGCCTCCGTCAGGAATACAATGTGAACATCACACAGGGTACTGAGAAAAGCAATATCCTTGCATCCGTGAGCTACCTTGACAATCAGGGTATCGTATACGCTCCGTCCGACTATCGCCGCTTCACAGGCCGACTCAGCGCCGACTTCCAGGCCAAGCCCTGGTTGAAGGTGGGAGGTAATGTCGCTTACACCCACGTGGATATGAATGCCCTCGGAAGCGAAGGTGCCTCCAACTCTTCGGGCAACGTGTTTGCATTCTCTACTCAGGTGGCTCCCATCTATCCCTTGTATATGCGCGACGGCAACAAGCAGATTATGGTGGACAATATGGGCATCACCCGTTATGACTACGGTGCAGGCCTCAACGGCGGATATCGCCGTCCGTTCCTCTCCGGCTCGAATGCGCTTTCCGATGCCAATTTGAACGTCGGAAAAACAAGTGCCAATAACTTTATGGGCACAGGTTTCATTGAAATCCGTTTCCTCAAAGATTTCAAATTCACCTCTAACAACAATGTGAACCTTCAGGAATGGAGAGTTACAGATACAAGCAATCCCTTCTATGGCCAGTTCGCATCGCAGGGCGGTATTGTCGATAAGACCCATCGCCGCAATGTTGACTTCACCTTCCAGCAGCTTCTTAACTGGAATCATGTTTTCGGCGGACTCCACAATGTAAGCGTTCTTGTCGGTCACGAATACTACAAGCAGCAGTCTACATATCTTTGGGGCCGTAAGAGCAATATGTTCCTTCCCTCCAACGACGAACTCGCCGGAGCTATCATCGACGGTTCTGCAAACTCCTATACTTCGATGTACAACAACGAAGGCTGGCTCGGCCGTGCAATGTACGACTATGACAGCAAGTACTTCGCTTCTGCTTCGTTCCGTCGCGACGCTTCCAGCCGCTTCCATCCCAAACATCGCTGGGGTAACTTCTGGAGCCTTGGTGGTGCATGGATTATATCGAAAGAAGACTTCTTTGAAGCCGACTGGGTAAATCTGCTCAAGTTCAAAGTGTCTTATGGCGAACAGGGTAACGACAACATCGGTAACTTCCTCTATGTTGATACCTACAATCTAATCAATGCCAACGGATATCCCGCAGCGTCACCCTCGACCCGTGGTAATGAAACCATTACTTGGGAAAAGAACGGTAACTTCAATGCAGGTTTTGAATTCGAGCTTTTCAACGCCCGTCTTAACGGTGGCATCGAAGGCTTCTACCGTCGTACGAGCGATATGCTTATGTACTTCCCGCTTCCCGCTTCTTCCGGTTTTATGGGATATTATGACAACGTGGGAAATATGATGAATGCCGGCCTCGAACTCGAATTACAGGCTGTGCCCGTGCGTACCAAGGACTTCACCTGGACCATCAATGCCAACTTTACTTGGTATAAGAACAAGATCACATCGTTGCCTCTCGAGCGCAAGACACTCAATGTTGAAGGATACGACGGCTACTCGGGTAGCGGCATATTCTATGGCGAAGGTCTGCCGATGTATACTCAGTATATGAAGAAATTTGCCGGTGTTAATCCTGAAAACGGTCTGTCGATGTACTATCAGTACGTTGTTGACGAAAGCGGAAACAAGACAGGCGAAATCACCACCACTCACGACTATTCGAGTGCCGATTTCTTCCTGTGCGGAACTACTCTCGCTCCCGTTTATGGCGGTTTCAGCACAAGCTTTGAATATAAGGACTTCGACCTCTCTGCTTCGTTCAACTATCAGATTGGCGGTCAGGTATATGACGGTGACTATGCATCCCTTATGTCGTCTCCTACAGCATCGAGCCGTGGTGTGAACATCCACGCTGATATGCTCAACGCCTGGACTCCTGAAAACAAGAACAGCAGCATTCCGCGCTTTATGTGGGGTGATCAGAACACGGCAGCTACCAGCGACCGCTTTATGACCAATGCTTCTTATCTGTCGCTCGAAAACATCAACTTGGGCTATACTCTTCCCAGCAACATCGTGAAGAAGATGTACCTCAGCAAACTTCGCGTGTACTTTGCCGCAGACAACATCTGGGTATGGAGCAAGCGTCAGGGTCTTGACCCGCGCCAGTCGTTCACAGGTTCGCCGAACAATACCTACAACGCTCCCGTTCGTACACTTTCCGGTGGTCTAACAGTAACATTCTAACTCCGAATAATAAAAATGAAAGCTATATATAAATCTCTTCTGGCCGGTGCTATGGTGGCTCCTCTCCTTACCGGCTGTATTGAGGAAGCCATTCCGACCGATACTATAACACAGGGAGAGTTGGAAGGCACCCCCAAAGGAACAGAGGCTTTGGTATGGGCTATGCCCGGCCATATGAATGTGATAGGAACGCTTGGCCTTAACTACCACTTCGATTTCGGCTGGCCTTCACTGATGCATATCCACGATGTGATGACAGAGGATATGTACGTGCGCGATGCCGGTGGTTATAACTGGTTCGCATCGTGGAGTTCCAACGTCAATCAGGGACCCGACTATCTGGTATGCCAGTATCCGTGGAACTATTACTACGCTCAGGTGATAACCACAAATAAGACTATCGCAGCCGTCGATCCGGAAACTACCGACGCGCAGCTTCAGCAGTTCCTCGGTTCAGGATATGCATACCGTGCGTTCGTTTATCTTGATCTTGCCCGTACATACGAATTCCTACCCACGGAGTTCAATGCCGGCAAATCTCCCGACGGCAAGGATATTCTCGGTCTGACAGTTCCTATCGTGGACGAGAATACCACGGAAGATATGATGCGAAATAATCCCCGTGTCAGCCACGAAGCGATGTTCGAATTTATTACCTCGGACCTCACAAAAGCTATCGACCTTCTTTCGAAGGGTGGCTCCCCGTCGACCAAGACTCTGCCCGGCCTGCAGGTGGCCTACGGTCTTATGGCCCGTGCATATCTTTGGGATGCTTCTTATCAGGAAGAAATCAAAGAGGACGCAGCAAAGGCTGCCACACAGTATGGCGAAGCCGCAAAGTATGCCCAGATGGCATATGCCGGTCTGTCGCCTATGACACAGCAGCAGTGGCTTGATCCGACTACGGGTTTCAATACCTCTGATCCCTCGGCTTGGATGTTTGCCGGTCAGTATGTACCGGAAGACGACGCAGTGGTTGCAGGCGGTATTCGTACATGGAACTCATTTATGACTGTGGAAGAAACATTCGGTTACGCAGCTCCTGCTCAGGGCGCCATGCCTGAAATCAATGCTGCAATGTACAAGCGTATGAGCGACCGCGACTTCCGTAAGCTCGCCTTCACTCCTGAGGAAGGAAGCTCTTTGGCTGGTCGTATATCTTATGTTGATGCTGCTTTCGCTGCCGAGCATCTCACTGATCCCTACCTTACGCTTAAGTTCCGTCCCGGCGGCGGTAATATGTCCGACCCTGCAGTAGGTGCAGTCGTTGCTTACCCGCTGATGCGAGTTGAGGAAATGTACTTTATCGAAGCAGAGGCTGTGGCTCATACTAACGCTGCTCAGGGCAAGGCTCTTCTTGAGAAATTTATGAAGACTTATCGCTATGCCACATACGCAAGTGCTGCGACAAGCACAGAAGATGTCGTAGAAGAAATCATATTCCAGAAGCGCGTCGAACTATGGGGCGAAGGCCAGTCTTTCTTCGACATCAAGCGTCTTAACTACTCTACCACACGTTGGTACGACGGAACAAACTTCCAGCTCGGCCTTGACACATTCAATACCAACGGACGTGCTGCATGGATGAACTTCTGTATCGTAAGGCAGGAAATCAATAACAATAAAGCTCTTGAAGGCTTTAACAACCCCGACCCCTCCGATCTTTACGACGCTAATAAATAATACTTAAAGGAGAAAAAGCAATATGAAACTAAATAAAATCTTTACGGCTCTTGCCGGGCTCGCCCTCCTTTGGGGTTCCTCGGCATGTACCGACGAGGTGAAGTATGATCCCACGCCCAAATACGACGGCGATCAGGTCTTCTTCTCACCGGAGGCTCCATCTTCGATAGCGCTTGCAGAAGGTGCAGAAACATTTACCTTTCCTCTGCAGCGCTATGAGGCAAACGGAGAACTCACAGTAGGCCTCGAATGCAGCATTACAGGCCCGGAGGGTGCTGAAATGACCCAGGTGTTCAGCTTGCCGACTCAGATCACCTTCCCTGCCGATGCCAAGGAGGTAGAAGTTCCGGTAGGAGTAGTTTTCAGCGCAGTTACGCCTGATTTCGACTATGTGCTTAATGTAAAGGTTGCCGGAGAAAAGGCTTCGCCTTATGGGGCTACTACAGCTACCTTTGCCGTGTCGTACGCGCCCTGGACTGATTGGGTGAAGTATTCGGACGAGCCTGGCACAATGACCTTGTCTGCCCCCGCTAATGGCTGGTATGAAGACCTTGTTTATACACGTAGCTCCGCTTTGAACCCCGACTTGGTTCAGTATAAGATAGCAGGCCCGTTCGAGGATTTACCCTACGAATATATATTTACAGTACACCCTGAGTACAAGGTTAGTGTCGATGGAAAAGAGTATCCCTTGGTGCTGATGGATAATATCCAGACAAGCCAGCCCTGGTTGCAAGATCAAACGGATGGTCTTATCTGTGACGCAATGTCGTTCTTTACCACACCTGGGGAGATGACACTTGAGGAAGTATTGAGGGATTATGCTCCCAAATACACCCCCGCGTATTTTGATGCAGAAAAAGGTTTGTTCTTCATAAACATCTTCCTGACATCTACGCAGCTCGTTAAAGAATATAAGGCTGCAGGCCCCAACGCTTGCTACCTGCAGTTGCCCGGCTTCGCGAATTACGAAATCAGTTTGACTGAGGTTGGTAACTTTGTAGACACAGAGGGTAAGGAAAGCATCGTGCTCGACATCTATAAGTCTGATGATGTTAATTCCTATGCTTATGCGATAGAAAAAGGTGAATTAAGCGAAGAGCAGGTCAACGCTGTTGCCGATGCTATTAAGGCAGATCCTGAAGCAGAGTTGAATTACGAATCGCTCACCACTATCAAATTCTCCCCCGAGGAAGATGGTACATATACTTTCGTGGCTGTGGGCTATAACGAAAGTGGTGAGGCTGTATGCGTATCTTCTGAAACATTTGAGTTCGAATCGGTTAAAAAGGCGAGCGAGTTCAAGGAAATCGGTATGTGTGAATATACAGACGCTTACCTGCCATATCTTATGCGGAACTTCCCGGTTGAGACATGGGACGTTATGGTAGAAGAGAGCACTGTTACCCCCGGCCTTTACCGACTGGTAGATCCTTACTATGCCATAGCTGAAATGTATGGCCAGTCTGGCTTTACTTATGTCAAAGGAACACATTATGTGCTTATCGACGCTACCGATCCCGACGGAGTGTTTATCGACCTGCAAGCCACAGGTCTTGATATGCAAAATGATGGTGACCAAATGATTGTAGGCTCGGTAGCAGGCAACGCTTTGGCCGGCGGAGCCACTCTCGAACAGGTCAAAGCAGCAGGTATGTGTGGAACACTTAAGGATGGTGTTATCACATTCCCTGATGAAATGCTACTCGGCTCATGGATTTCATATATCCAGCAAGGTCAGGCGGCATATTGTAACAAAGCCGGAGAATTCTACCTTGAAGTTGGTGCACCTTCTGCAAAAAAGAGCAAAGCTCAGACCTTCAAGACAAGTGTGCAGCTTGGCAAGGTTGAAAAAATCAAACCTGCATCTTTTATAAGCTGTGCCATTATGGATGCTAAGGCTAAAAAGTTGTCCAAGGAACAGGCTCTCGACATACGTATGAGCATGATCAAGAATTTTTAAATTCTGATAAAGGAATTTTCCATCAAAAAGGCCGGGACATGTTCTCGGCCTTTTTTAATACAATAAAGACGTGTTTATGGCTAAATTTGGTTGTTCGAACTGAATTTATGATTTATTCAATTGCAAATTGTAATAAAAGCGTTATATTTGTAGCAGAGAATGCTAAACCTAAAAATTAAGCGAAAATTATATGAAGATTAAATTTGCAGTAGTAGCTTCTGTGTTGCTGTCATCGGTAGTATGCGGCGCTCAGAGCAAGCTTGATGCAACTACGGCTTTGTTCGTGTCTGCGTCGCAGCAAAGCCGCGTGGCTGCCCGAAGTGGAGAAACGGTGGTCATACCATCAGATATTGATGTTAATTCAGAAGTAGCTGTGCTGGTTATCTTCAAGAACGAGGCCTTGGCCGAAGAATATTCTCAGCGTTACGACGCGGTGTATGATTGCCGAAGCGCAATGCTTCTTGTATCTCTGTCGGCAGAGGAGATTGAGAATCTTGCAAATAGTGAAGACGTAGTAAGTATATCGCAAGGGTATAAAGCCAAACCTATGCTTGAGGTAGCAAGGGAATGCACAGGGGTCGACGCGGTTCACAGCGGGGAGAGCCTTGGCGGACTATCCTATACGGGTAAGGGTGTGGTGACCGGTCTGATGGATACAGGTATGGATCCGAACCATATCAATTTTCAGAAAGATGGCCAAACACGCCTTAGCCGTCTGTGGGTTATTACAGGAAGCAACGGTGCGGTGACTGAATATGCCACTCCTGCAAAAATAGCATCGTATACGACAGATGACAGCAAAGAAACGCACGGCACGCACGTTCTCGGCATAATGAGCGGCAGCTATAACGGGACCCCGAATGGCGGTTCTGTGGCCATAATCAACCCCAGAACAGGCAACAATCAGATTTCTAAAAGCAAGGCTATCCCTTATTACGGCGTGGCTACCGAGGCAGACATAGCAGCTTGCTGCGGCTCTCTTGAGGGAAGCAATATTATGATTGCTGCGGGTAATGTGCAGAACTATGCCAAGTCTGTAGGCAAGCCCGCTGTCCTGAATCTGTCATTAGGCCATAATGTCGGGCCGCATGACGGTACTACTGCTGCTAACAAATACCTTGCTGAGGTTGGCAAGGAAATGATAATATGTATGTCTGCCGGCAATGAGGGTGACTACAATGTGTCGCTTCATAAAGACTTCACTACATCGTCCAACAAGGTGTCTACGTTTGTTTCAAACACGACTTCGGCCGTAGGAGCCTTTGATGTATGGTCGTCGGACGACACTAAGTTTCAGATCACCTTCGTGGCGGTTGATAAAACTACGGGCGATGTGAAGTACAGCTACAAAGTTGACACATCAAGCTCAAAAGCCATATACCTGACTGGAAATTATTATACCCATCCCGATTATATTCATGATAATACGTTTAATGATATATTCGGCGAGAAGGCAGCATTAATCATAAGGCCTGAGCTTAATGCGAATAACAACAGGTTCAACACCTATGTTACATTGTCATTGACAAGAGGTAACGGAGCTGGCAACATAGTCCCCGGCTTTGTCGTGGAAGGCCAAAACGGAAAGTCGGTTGATATGTACTGTACTTCTGCGACAGGAATGGTGTCGAACGGCGTCGCCGGTTATGAAAATGGCAATGCGAGCCAATCGATAAGCGACTTCGCGTGCGGTGATAATGTAATCGTTGTGGGTGCTTATGTAAATCGTGCAAAGTTCCCGTCGTTCGATGGCTTGGCATCATATAAGGGAATTGAACAAAATGACATAGCTCCTTTTTCCTCTTACGGCAAAACTTTCAGCGGAAAGCAGCTACCCGATATCGCAGGCCCGGGTATGGGCATGCTATCTTCATACAGTAATTATTATATAAACGCTACCGGCGATAGATCATACCTTAGCGCGCAGTATGGCAATCCTGCCACAGACAAGCGTGCAAGCTACTGGAAAGAGATGTCGGGAACGTCGATGTCGTCGCCGTTTGTGGCCGGTGTGGTTGCTTTGTGGCTGCAGGCCGACCCGACTCTGACTGTCGACGAGGTTAAGCAGATTATGAAGGAAACAGCGGTCAACGACGAGTTCACGGCAGTCGATCCGCACCGCTGGGGCTATGGCAAAATCGACGCCTTGGCAGGCATCAAGAAGATTCTTGGCATAAGCGGTATTGCCGATGTGGCTATGGACGGCGGTGAATTGCTGATATCGCAGATCGACGGCGGCCGCACGGTCGATGTGTTCTCGGCCGGGGCATCGAAGGTCGAAGTGCAGCTCTACACCGTTGGCGGAGCCATGGCAGCGAGCGCGTCGGCTGACGGCGACAGCGTGCAGCTCTCGGCAGAGAATCTCGCACCGGGCGTCTACATCGTCCGCGCCGGCGACGGCAGCCGTACCGCCACCCGCAAAATCGTCCTCTAAACTGCCTTTACGCGGCACGCCGCGTTAACCAATATACCGCGCGCCCGGCCTATCCGCAAATAGACCGGGCGCGCCGCATCCGAGAATTAGGAATGAGGAGTGAGGAGTGAGGAGTGAGGAATGGGGAGTGAGGAATGGGGGCGGAGCGCAATATATGGCAATGTCATTAATCTGTTTGCGCGGATTTGTTCCAGCAGCTCCTTTTGAATAAACGAGAGTATTGTTTCTGCGCAGAATATTGTTCTGCGGAATAATCAAATCGTACAGTGCGCCGATTAAATCAAGCCAGTGTGCTATGGAGGCACTTTCTCAGTGACTTCTTTTGATGAAGCGCCTTTTTTAGTATCTTTGCAAAAAGCCTTAGAGTATGTTTACTTTTAACTCTATGAAATCTTTAGAAGCTTTTTCGGCCTGTTTCAAGCTTTCATTCAGTCGTTATGGAACCCCATAACTCCTTCATTCAATCTCAAAACATACTCGAAAAAATCATTCTAAATCTTAACATAAGCCAAAAGTAAACATACTCTTAAACACCTTCTATTTATGAAACGACTTATTTTAGGGATTTTGCTCGCGCTGCCGGCTGTATGCCAGGCCGGGGTTGTAAGCGGGCGCGTTTGCGACAGCAATGGCATCGTCATAGGCGGCGTGCCTGTGTCGGACGGGTACGAGATAGTGACTACCGCCTATGACGGCCGGTACTCGATCGATACCAAGAAAAAGCTCGGCCTGCTTTTTATCAGCACCCCGTCGGGCTACGAGCCGGCGACCTGCCACGGCAACCGTCCTGATTTCTGGCGCTTGCTCACCACGCCTGCCGACGAGCCGGAAACGGTCGATTTCGCGCTGCGCAAGGTCGATGACAGCCGTTTTGCCTTCCTCGCGCTTGCCGACAACCAGATATCGAACCGTGGCGGAGATGTAAATTGCTTTACTTCTACCACTGTGCCTGATGTAAATGCCACTGTCGGCGAGCTTAGGAGTGAGGGCTATGAGCCGTTTCTGATACTGCTCGGCGACCAAAGCCACGATCGCTTCTGGAAGGATTACCGCTACGGGCTGCCGCAGGCGTATTCCGACATCGAGCGCATGAATGCGCGCGTATACAGCGTGATGGGCAATCACGACCACGACCCGACGGCGACAAACGATATTGATGCCGGCGCAGAGTGGCGCCGCTTCATTGGCCCGGAGTATTATTCTTTCGACAAGGGCGGCGTGCATTTCGTGGTGCTTGACAACGAGGAAATTGTAGAAAACGGCCCTTCGCTGAGCCAGGACGGGGAGTGTGTCTATAAAAACAAGGTGCGCAAGGCGGAGCTTGAATGGCTCGCCAAAGACCTTGCCCTTGTGGATAAGTCGACACCCGTGGTGCTTGCCATGCACGCGCCTTTGCTTGCAGCCCCGGGCATGGAGGAAGAGTTCCGCCTCGTCAACGGAGCCAAACTTGCCTCGCTCCTTGCGAAGTTCGATACCGTGGAGGTTATATCGGGCCACACGCATGTAAGCTATGCCGCGCAGAACGGGAATATCCACGAAACGAATTATGGCGCGGTATGCGGCTCGTGGTGGCTTAATGCCCGTATAGACCTCGGAAACGATAACAATATCTGCCGCGACGGCACTCCCTCGGGTTATGCCGTGTGGACGCGCACTCCTGAGGGCTTCTCGAATTATTTCAAAGGCACGGGATTGGACAGAAGCAAGCAGATGCGTGCTTACGACCTCAATTGTGTTGAAATCGACAATGCCGAACTTTCCGAGAGTTTCCTGCCCGGGCGGAAGAAAACCAACGAGGTGCTCGTGAATGTGTGGAGCTACGGACCGGGCTGGAAGGTTGAGATGTTCGAGCGAGGAAAGCCGCTGAAAGTTGAGCGGGTACGCTCGCAAGATCCTCTTTTCCTGATGTCGTGCTCGGTGCCGTATATCGCAAAGGGGAAAAAGCTTACCGGCACGGTACGCCCCGTTTTCAGCTGGCATATGTTCAAGGCTAAGGCTTCCAAGGCCAACAGCCCTATCGACATCAAGGTGACCGACCGCGAGGGCCGTGTGTATACCAGGCGTCTGGAGCGTCCTCAGCCTATGACATTGGACATGTAAGCCCGGGCCATAATGCCCTCGTCGCAGGAAAACGCGGCGCGCCGCGTCCCCTGCTATATTGGAGGCTTTATAATTATTTGTTAGCGAGCCTGCTTGCGTGAAAGCGCTGAGCAGGCTCGCTGTTTTTCGCCAAAGTGTGTTTTGCTTATTCCAAATTAGGAGATGGCGCGCTTGCAAAAATAGAGTTTTGCCACAACCCCTTATTAGGGGCTGAAAGTTATTTTTAAGTTAGCGGGTGAGCCAGTGCTTGCGCTCGGAGGGGGACATTCGTTCGATGGAGTAGCGGAGCGTGGTGCGCGCCATAGCGTGGCTGTTCGCTTCGAGATAGTCGCGTAGCACATCGATATCGCGTTTGCCCACTTCGCGCAGCATCCAGCCTACGGCCTTGTGGATAAGGTCGTGTGGGTGTGAGAGCAGGAGGGAGGCTATGCGGAGGGTGTCCTCGAATTGGCCGGCGCGTATGAGTGCCGCTGTCGACACGATGGCTATCCGATTTTCCCACAGGTTGCTGCTTGCGGCGAGTTTGTCGAGCACACCGCGCTGTTCCGGCTCGTGCAGCAGATATTGCCCGAGGATATAAGGCGCGGACAGATCTACAAGGTCCCAATTGTTTGCCCGGTGCCCGCTTTCAAGATAAAAGCGGGCTATCTCGCGGCGGCGAGCCGCGCTCTCCGGCTGCGCTTTGCGCCGTTTTGGGAGAGCTGCCGACATTTCTTCGACAATCAGCAGGAATCCGGCAAGGCGCGCCTCGTGGTATTCATTGGAGAGCAGCTTACTGATTTCGGCAAAAGACACTTGGAGCCGGGCCTGCCGCACCACGGCGCGCGTCTGCGGTACTTTCAGTCCGAGAAATCGGTCGCCCTCGCCGTATTCGCCCTTGCCGGTTTTGAAAAAACGGCATAAAATCCGGCGTTGCTCCTCGTTCTCGAAACTGCGCAATGCCTCCAGTATCTCCTCGGCCTGTATCATCTTTTTTATGCAAAAATAGCAAATAAGAATGATTATTCACTCTGCTGATTCCACCTAAATGATACGTCAAATGCCACTATCCGGTTTCTACGGCTGTCTACCGCAATCTTATATATTTGCCCGGCCAGTTCTTTGACATTTAGCAAGTTGCCATGCAAATCGAACTGAAACAGACGGCTTTTGGCGGTTCCCCTGTCGGAGTCTTTGCGCATATCGGCATAGGTCTTGCCCCAGTACAGGGCATACAGTCGGTCGGAGGATTGCGCCGTGTCGATAAAATGGAGTATGTTGGAATCCTCCGCATCGGCTTCCATAAGGGTGGCGGAATCGAATGTTTCGGGAGCTACCTGCACAGATGCTATGGTATCACCTGCCGTGGTGAAGAAATCAATGCAGGGGTAGAGCTTGTAAGCATAGGCGCATATGCTTTTGGAGGGCCAACAGGCGAACTCGCCAGTATTCGCCACCCACGATATTTCATCAGTCAAATGAGCCAGGCGCCTCACCGGGCTTATCTTGTTTGTGGAAAAATCGGTGGTCATCGCCCAGACTGCACCTCCTGCAGGTTCGCGCGCCGTAAAGATATACCGCTCATCTTCCAAGGTGAATATATCTCCCACATAACTCGTTAGCGGAAATGGCATATTCATACCTGAATCGATCACATACTTACGCATCGGCTTGACCGACAGATTGTCGGCAATGGAAAACAAGGCGCATTCGTCTTGGCTTACCACCCCCGGAGCGCCGCCGGGCATCGCGAAAACGTATGGCATATAGCTATGGTAATAGCCATCGTCGCGACGGCATGGCTCACCGATATATTTCAGAGAGTCGCATTGATAGTCAATGCTGTATGCCCTGAGGAAACGCTGTCCCATTCCCGAGTGCGTTTCGTAAGACAGCCACAGGGTATCGCCCATAATCTTCATGTCTATAACATGCGCAAGCTCCTGAGGTATGGAATCAACGCTCAACTCACGCCACAAGCCGGAGGCATTGGCACACGATGCCACAAGCAAGGCCAAGGCTATTAGAGATGTTTTCATTTCTTCACACGGATTTCAATCGGTTCATAGGGAATTGCGACGTCTTCCACTTCGCTTGACTTGCGCCACTTGCCGTCTGATGCACGCACCATGATACGTGAGCGGTCTATCCCTCCGTCGGCGGCTATAAAAGCAAAGTATGAGCTGTACAGGCGTGCCACGGTCTTGTCGGCCTGCTCGGAAGTGCAATCTTTTTCGTTGTTATATTCATAGCTAATAATGGGCTTGGACGATTTTTCCAGACCGACGCATTCCCATATAAACTGACCCTTGGCGTCCTGAATGCGGAGTATGAGGCCGGGAAGACCGCCGAACTTGTATGGCCCGTAAGGCAACGGAAGTTCAAGGGCGAACCATACCGAATATGTTCTTCCGGCAAAGTCGACTGTCGCTTTTCGGCATTCGTACCCGAGGATTGTTTCGCTTTGCAGAGCATCGAATTTCCAATCAAGGCACGGCAAAGAATCCTTGTAATGCAGAGTACTTTGCATAGGCAGTCTGTACTTTGTTTCTGCGGTCCGATTGCGCTCGTTCCTTAGAATTTCCAAAGGCCACGGATTGCCGGAAATGTTTGAATGGGAGTCGGCTCCTTGACGTATCTGTTCGGTTGCCAGCGAATCGTAGTGGTATATAATGTAGCTGAAATCTTTCACATGCCTGCGTCCGATCTGGAGTATGCGGGTGTCGTCCTTAAAGTCTTTGTCGGCGGGGTGGTCCTTGAAGCGCAGAGTGTAGGTAGCCTCGTACTTTGTGGTGTCGACGACAGTGCCATTTTCTAATAATTCGGAAAACGGAGTCATTGCACCGGCGCATACAGCAGGTATCAGCATCAGTAGAATTGCAAAGTGTTTCATAACCTTATGAGAGTTAGAGTATTTTGAAGCGGAGTTTGAGTAGCACGCTGCGCGGACGTATGGCGTAGGCCGATTCCGATTCTGTCAGGGCTAAGATATTTGAGTAGACATACGACCGGCGGTTCAGCAGATTGTCGCACGCAAGGACGATGGTAACACGCTGTATCGAATATTTTGCCTCAGCTCCGAGCAGGATAAAGGATCTGTCGCCGTCGTTGAAATTATTGTAATAATGATATAGCTCAGCTGTAAATGTCAGTCCACGTGGCATTGCAAAATCGAGCGAGGCTTTGTTGACCACCGTGCGCAGCCACGGCATACGGTCGAAGCCCTGCTGCCGCGCGGCAGTCTGCGAGTAGCTGCCCTGATATGAAGCCGACAGCCATCTGAAAGGCGCAAGACTGATATCGGCACTCAAGGTTATGGCTTTTCCGGTGTATCGAATCACTTCATTCTGCACCAATAAGGGGTTGTCATACCGGGAATAAGCAAATGCCGCCCCTATTTTGAGCCGCCGCCAGTCGAAGCCTTGGCTGCCGTGGAGCTTAGCCGAAAGCATGTTGCCTTGTTCCGATGTGCGACAGCTGATGGTGCGTTCGGCAATACCGTCGTAATACGAACCATAGAGTACATCGGGCGATTGCCGGAGCCACGACAGTTCGATACAGGCAAAGCTCATCGACAGTATGCTCTTAAAATTGTAGGATACAGATGAATGCCAGTTCGCGCCCTCGAACAAGCCGCCGCCTTCGTACGCCGACAGGCTGCGGTATGATGTGAGAATATAATTCTGATACAGCTTTTCGACCGAAGGACTCTGGTATGAAAGCGAAGAGCGCAGTATGAGTTTGTGGCTGCTGTTGATATTATAGTACAGATCGAATGAAGGTTCTGCCCGGAGCCGCCTTTTAGCGGTGCGACTGTCGTCTAAGCGGTTGTTCAGCCGGAACAATCTGTATTTCAAGGGAAGGTAGAGCGAGGCGCGCACTTTGCGTGAACTGTACGATATTTCCGTGCTGATTCCTGCGTCGAGATGTTGTAGAACCAAATTGTTGCTAAAGTCGGCAAGACGGCTGCTCAAAGCGTCGTTGCGGTAATTTAATATGGCTGAAGGGTGGACGGAGATTCTACCTGCCTTGAATGCGGACAAGAGGCTGAAACTGTTTTCTGCCGAAATATTGCGCAAGTCGGCTCTTTGGGTTAGTCGGTTGCCAAGGATAAAGACTGGAAACAGATTGGGCTGTACAGACAGGCTGTGAGGTCGTTTTTCAACATTTATCAATGAATGAAGCTCGAAGCCCTTGCCGTCGGCGTTGCGATGCGTCATATGAAACTTGTTGAGCAAGCGGTATGTGTCGGTTTTTCCTGTTTGCACTATGTCTTGATTGTCGGCTGTTATTCGGCTGTCGGCATTGTAAGCGCCCCAGTCGAATTTCAACTGCTCTTTGATATAATCGTTGTCGCCATTGCTTATGTACGAAAAATCGCCGTAAGCTTTCCGCGTGCGTGACGTGGCTGCCATTGATTCGTCAACGGTATTACAGCCGCCGTCGGGCAGAAAGTTCGATGTCGCAGACATGCTTTGTCTGCGGTCGCGATCGTCAAAATAAGCGGCATTGACGCTCAGCTCGCCGTCGGTGCCGATTTTGTA